>Ga0214923_10006436_pt1 | contig 13194 bp, 6 predicted proteins | sample LL1510_MetaG_FD_177993 | JGI IMG/M metagenome (GOLD analysis project Ga0214923, IMG submission 177993) | Freshwater microbial communities from Lake Lanier, Atlanta, Georgia, United States - LL-1510 | ecosystem: Environmental > Aquatic > Freshwater > Lake | place: USA: Georgia | collected 2015-10-15
TAATAAAAGTATTTAAATATAAAATAATAATTATAATATATTTATAATAAATATAAAATTAATATAAAATTAATATAAAATTAATTTTATATTAATTATAAATATATTATAATTATTATTTTATATTTAAATACTTTTATTATATTTTATATTAATTTTATATTAATTTTATATTAATTTTATATTAATTTTATATTTATTATAAATATATTATAATTATTATTTTATATTTAAATACTTTTATTATATTTTATATTAATTTTATATTTATTATAAATATATTATAATTATTATTTTATATTTAAATACTTTTATTATATTTTATATTAATTTTAAGTTAATTTTATATTAATTATTTTATTAAAAGTATTTAAATTTTTAATTTTAATTAATATTATAAAAAATGGAAGAAACTATTAAAAAAAAAGGAAGAAAACCTAAATCTTATTATGAAAATTTATTAAAAGACATTTGCAATAATATTATAATTGAACCCGCTATTCCTGAAATTAAAATACATAAAAAAAGAGGTAGAAAACCTAAAGGCGGTAAAATCGTTGAAGTTAAAAATATTTTAATTAATTCTGTATCATCTTCCAACGTTATATTACATTTAAATTGTAAATTATCCGATATTACTGATAATATTTTAATTAATTATGACCCTAATATCAATCAAATTAATAATTATAATATTAATGGACGTAAAAATTTATTATTTAATTATTTAGAAGATAAAGAAACAGACCATGAATATAAAGATTTAAATGATAATAAAGAAAATAATGATATTCATGATATTCATGATATTCATGATATTCATAATATTCATAATATTCATAATATTCATAATATTCATAATATTCATACTAATGATAATTATGAAAAAAATGAAAATAATGAAATTTATGAAAATTATGAAAATAATGAATATAATGAAAAAAATATTGAAAAAAATATTGAAAAAAATATTGATATTGATAATTATATACAATTATATGATAATGATAATGATTATTCTAAAAAAAATATTGCTAAAAAATTAAAAGAATTATCTATTAATTTAAAAAATAATAATGTTAATGATAAATCTAATTGTTTTTGGTGTACTTATAATTTTGATAATGATATTATATATATTCCAAAATATGAATTAAATGAAAAATATATTTGTTATGGTTGTTTTTGTAGTCCTGAATGTGCTTGTTCTTATTTAATGAATGAAAATATTGATACTTCTACTAAATTTGAAAGATATTATTTATTAAATAATATTTATGGTAAAATATATGGTTATAATAAAAATATTAAACCCGCTCCTGATCCTAGATATTTATTAAATAAATTTTATGGTAATCTAGATATACAAGAATATAGAAAATTATTAGAAAATGAAAGATTATTATTAATTGTTGAAAAACCTTTATCCAGAATATTACCTGAGATTTATGAAGAAAATGATGATTTCTTAATTAATTCTAAAATTATTTCTAAAAGTATTTTATTATCTAAAAATTTAAATAAATAATTTTACAATTTATATAATATAATTAATTTTAAATTATTTAAAACTAATTATATAATAATATATAATTAATATTTATGTCTGAAATAGACGAAAATGTTAATGAATTAATTACTAATATAAGTAATGATTTTAATAATACTTTAAAAAAAAATTTAATTTTATATTTAAAAAATATTAATAATAATAATAATGATATATTAGAAAGTTTAAAAAATATTTTATTTAATTTACCAGAATATAAAAAATTAAAAAATAATTATAATGATTTACAAAATAAATATTTAGAATTGGATAAAAAATATATTAAATTAGAAGAAAATAATAAAGAATTAGAATTAAAACTTGAGGATAAAAATAAAAAAAATATTTCTTTATTTATTGAAACTAATATTAATAAAAATGAAAATGAAAATGATAAAAAATTTATTTTACAAAATAATTTAAATAACAAACAAAATTATATTATTCATAAAAAAAATTATAATAATTCTAATGATGAAGATAATAACAAAGACGATATTACAATAGAAAATAATAATAAGTTTAATGAAATAGATAAAAAATACAATAAAGATGATAAAGACGATGTTGTTGATGATGATGATGATGATGATGATGATGATGAAATGGATAATGATGAAGAAATAAAAGAAGATAAAAAAGAACAAGAAGAAGAAGAAGAAGAAGAAGAAGAAGAAGAAGAAGATGAAGATGAAGATAAAGAAGAAAAAGAAGAAGAAGAAGAAGAAGAAAAAAAAGAAGAAGAAGAAGAAGAAGAAGATGTAGATAAAGAAGAAAAAAAAGAAGAAGATCTAGATAAAGAAGAAAAAAAAGAAGAAGAAGATAAGGAAGTAAAAAAAGAGGAAATAGAAAAAGAAGAAGAGGAAGAAAACGAGAAAGTAGAAAACGAGAAAGTAGAAAAAGAAGAAGAGGAAGAAGAAGAAGAAGAAGAAGAAGAAGAAGAATTAAATTTAATAAAAATAAAAGATAAATTTTATTATATAAATGAAAAGAATGATTTATTATATGAATATTTAGAAAATGAAGATGTTGGAGAATGTTTAGGTTATTATAAAGATTTTTTAAAAAAAGTAAAAAATAAAAAATAAAATATTTAAAATATATTTTAAAATGATATAAAATAAAATATAAAATTTAATATATTTTAAAATAAAATATTTAAAATATATTTTAAAATGATATAAAAATAAAATATAAAATTTAATATATTTTAAAATAAAATATTTAATATATATTTTAAAATGATATAAAAATAAAATATAAAATTTAATATATTTTAAAATAAAATATTTAATATATATTTTAAAATGATATAAAAATAAAATATAAAATTTAATATATTTTAAAATAAAATATTCTCAATATTATAGTTATCTGTATTATCTGTATTATCTGTATTATCTGTATTATCTGTATTATCTATATTATCTATAGATAATTCTTCTTGTTGTATTAAATTATTTATTAATCTATTAATTCTTTGTAATTCTAATTTACTAATATCATAATATTCTAAAAAATTGGATTCATTTTCATTATTTTCATAAGTTTCATTAATTTCATTAATTTCATTAATTTCATTAATTTCATTAGTTTCATTATTTTTAATATTATTAAAATAATTAAATAAATCTTTTTTATCGACTAAAAACATTTGTAATAAATTATATAAAAATATAAAATTGTTGTATTCACTACTATATTTTGTTAATATTTTAGTAAATATTATTTTTTCTATATTTATATTTTTTAAAAGATTAAATTTATTTAATAAATAATTATTATAAAATATTTTAATAATATAATTTATTTCTGTTAATTGCCATATTTGTTTTTGAAAAATGATTCTATCAATATAATCACTAAATATAAAATTATCTAATATTATCATATAATTTAAATAATTAGATGGTTTAAATAATTGTGTAAGATTTTCATGTATCATTAAAGAAATAATAGTTCTATCACTTTCTAAAATTATATTATTATCTTCAAATTTATATAATTTTTTTATTAAATTACTAGTAATTTCTTTTATATTATGATTATCACTATATAAATTATGTTTAAAATTATAAAATTTTTCATATATAAAATCATTTTTATAATAAAATAATAACTTATTTAATCCAATTAAATTATTATCTAAAAAAATTAATATATTATTTTTTATAATTTCATTTTCTCTATTAGAATATTTAAAAATATTAGGTGCAATAGTTAAAATTAAATTGTATAATTCATTATTATTAGGTTTATTTAATTCTATATTATAACATACTTTCATTAATTCTAATATTTTTTTATCATTAGATTTATTATTAATACATATAATAGGACTATTAGTAATATATTCCATTTTTTGTTTTTTTGTTTTTTTCTCTCTAATTAATTTAATTAATAATATCATACCATTTTTATCACCTTGATTCATATTTTCAATATCATCTATAACGATTACTATTTTTTTAGGTTTATTAAAAAACATACTATAAACATTATTATTACTTAAATTACTATCACTAATAATTTCAATTAATGTTTTATTTCTTAATATACTATTATCATAATATAAAATATCATAATCTAAATTTTTTAATAAATTTAATATAAATTTAGATTTACCTATACCATTATCTCCATATAAATATAATCCTTTTTTATTATGATTTTTAAATTTATTATTAATTTTATTAAAATTATTATTACAAGTATTATTAGAATTATTATTGGAATTTATAAAAAATGTTTCTAAAAATTTCTCTATTTTATTTGCTATAATATTTCTATTTAATATAGTATTAAAATCAATATTTTCCATTATAATATTATAAAATTATTATTTTTATGTTATTTATATTCTTTTAATTTAAAAAGAGAAATATATATTAATTTTTATTTAAAAAGAGAAATATATATTAATTTTTAATTTAAAAAGATAAATATATATTAATTTTTTATTTAAAAAGATAAATATATATTAATTTTAAATTAAAGAAATAAGATTCTCTTTATTATTTAAAAAGAGAAATATATATTAATTTTTAATTTAAAAAGAGAAATATATATTAATTTTTAATTTAAAAAGAGAAATATATATTAATTTTTAATTTAAAGAGAGAAATATATATTAATTTTAAATTAAAGAAATAAGATTCTCTTTATTATTTAAAATATAATTTAAACAAAATAATATTATTATTTTTTCATCTCTTATTTCTTTTTTATAAATTTCTAATTCCAACAAAAATTTAAATTTCTCTTTATTTATTTTCATTTTACATTTTATATATTCCATTAATATATTCCCACTATAACCATTATTATATAATTCTTCACACAAATATATAATATTATTACTACTATTTAATTTTTTATTTAATAAATTCATTTTTTTTATTAATATATCATCATGTATTATATTATTCTTATTATCATTAAAATATATATCACTAAAACGTGATAATATCGGTTTTAATAATTTCTCTTTATTATCTATTACTATAAAAAATCTAGTACTATGATTATATATTTCTATACATCTTCTTAATGCCGATTGAGCGTCTATTGTTAATTTATCTGCATTCAATAATATCACAGATTTAAATAATTTATCCTTATTATTTATTATTGAATTTGAAAAATGTTTCAAATTCTCTCTTATAAATTTAATATTTCCTTTACCATGAGAACAATTTATTATTAAAACATATTTATTAAATATGTCATTCGTTTTATATATATTATTCAAAAATCTCTCCAATATCGTTTTCTTCCCTGACAAATTATTACCATGAAATATAATATTTGGAATATTATTATTATCATACAATTTTAATAAATGTTCTAATATTTTATTATTTTTTTCATTATTTATTTCTTTATTTTTTTCATTATTGATATTATCATTATTTATTTCTTTATTATTAAGATTGATTTCCTCATTATTTATTTCTTTATTATTTATGTCTTCATTATAAATATTTATTTCTTTATTATTAAAATTAATTTCTTCATTATAAATATTCATTTCTTCATTATTTATTTTTTTATTATTAAGATTGATTTCTTTATTATTTATGTCTTCATTATAAATATTTATTTCTTTATTATTTATGTCTTCATTATAAATATTCATAAACTTATAAATATTATTATATTTTAATATTTAAATATAATAATATATAATAATATTATGTTATAATAATATTATTATATTTATATAATATTATTATTATATAATATTATGTCTTTGGTTCATAGAACAACAGGACAATTTAGCACATTAAATAAACAACAACAAATTAATACATTTCAAGATAATACTACAACAATAGTTAATACCGATCCCACAGAATACGTAAATATTGTTAAACAAACTTTTTATCAAATTATGACACAACAACCATATACATTTAATCTTGATTATAGATATACATCTTCTAGTAATATTACAATTATATGGAATTATGATAGTATTATTGCAACAGATAAAACATCTAAAAATGTTTGCAATTTGGCTTATTTAAATGACAATAAATTAAATCAATTACCTTATATTGATTATATTCAAATAGATATTAGTGGAACTTATAATAATATTAATACTAATTGGATCGATTGTTCTAATATATCTATTCCCTATAATGTTTCTTATAATCAAAATCAATATAAACAATTTATATTATCAAAATATACAGGTGATATATTAGATAATTGTTTAAATTATATAACTTCATCTTTTCAAACATTTGATTTGAGAATTTATGGAAATAATTTTTCACAAAATTATCCCACTATTGAAAATAGAAGTTTAATTATTACTGGTCTATCATTCGTTGATCCCAATAGTCCATCTCAACCAATTTATTATAATATGGATAGTGATATAGGTACATTATTATTTACTTATTATGTTATTTTTACAGAAAATAATATTTATACAAGTAATGCATTATTAAAAAATTATATTATTGATTTCAGTCAAAATCAAACATTATCATGTTACTCTTTATATCCTTTAAATAATCAAGATATGAGTAGTATAGGCCAATTAAATAATATATCCGTTAATCAAAATTTTACTATTTCTCTTAATAATCTAAGAGCAGGAACAAAATATTATTATACTTTTGCTGTTTCTAATAATTTAAATCAATATGGATATTCTCCTTATAGTAATTATAATATAAGTAATTATACACTTTTACCAGTTTCGGGTGATTATACTGATGCTATTACCAATAATCCATATTCTACTACAAATATAATTATTGATAATAATAATTACATTACTACATCATCTTCTACTACTAATTTATTTAATTATTCTTGTATATATATTAATTTAGCTTTAAGTAATTCTCAATTAACATATAATAATAATAATCCACAATTTATTGAAATCACAAATAGTAATCATTCTAATCAAATAAATGAAAATTATGGTTACGGACAATATGTATATAATCTTACTAATTTAGTTTCTATACAAGTATATATTAATAATATTATTAAACAATCTATCTTATATGATGGATTTATTAATTTAAATCAATCTGCAAGAACCGTTTATTTTAATAATAATAATTTTAATTATATATCTATTCCTCAAAATTCTTTATATGATATGTATCAAGGAGATATTAATAATCAAGGTATTAGACTGGTTGGTGGTTTTTCATTAAATAATATAAACGTTACAGATATTAGTAATAATATAGGACAACCTTCCAGTTATCCATATTCTATTAATTTTAATTATAATAGAATTACTAATGTTAATCATAATAATACTAATAATAATATTTATTATAATATTTATATTGATTATTTATCTTATACACCCACAATAAATGCAATTACTACATCAAATATTAATAATTTATTATATTGTATGGGAATACCAAGTGTTGCAGGATTTGATTTAAGTATGTCAAGAACATATAATTATATTAATTCACAATTTATGTATGTTGTAGGAAATGGAATTATTGCTACTATTAATAATATTAATAATACTTCTTGTTCTTCTACCAGTTCTTTAAGTTTAAATACTAATATGATAAATTCTACAGGAACTTATAGTTTTACAAATAATCAATTAAATACTATATTTAATAATTATTATACCAATATATATTATACTTCATCTATTTTAACATTAAATAATTATATTGATTGGTCTGAAAATGTATATAATTTATATAATAATAATAGTTATTCATATAATTTAATTAATAATCATTATTGTGATTATTTAAGTTTTAATACTTCTAATAACGGACAAATTATTAGTTGTTTAATTGATTTATCTCTTATTAATTTATATGAATTAAGTAATATTTCCTTATTAGGAAGTGGTATTGGTTCATTTCACAATATTATAAAACATTATACTAATCATTCCACTATAATGCAAGATTATAGTTTATTATTTATTAATGGTTTATTTCAAAGTAATGGAAATAATAATTTGAATATTGCTAATTTATATCCCGCTACTAATGATTTTAATTATAATAATATTATTAATAATTATTATATTAAAGGTTCTATTAGTTATGATTTAAATGGTAATATATCTAATAATGGTTATAAATTTATTGCGTTTAGAATTTATAAATCTACTTCTAATACTAATAATTATGTATTTAATAATAATACTTATTCTAGAATTAATTATGGAAGTATGAATTATTTATCATTTACTTCTATGTTTTCTTCTATTATTTCAACTAATATTATTAATTCTATATTTGATTCCACAGATAATACTGCTATTGGATTTTGTACCGCTTCATTTACTTCTAATAATTATATTCGTATAGGAAATTTTAAACAAACATATAATCCAATTGGAGGAGATTGGACTACTAATGGTAGTATTAATACATCGTATTATAATACATTAACATATTCTTATGGAGCAGCAATTTTAAATAGTAATGGAGATTATGGTATATATGTAAATCCTTTTTCTACAAATGATGATTTAACTATATATATAGGAATTCAAAATATTTAATTTCTCTCCCAATAAAAATAAAATATATTATAATTTTTATTTTATTTTTAAATCGAATTTTAATAAATATTAATTTCAAAAAAGAGAAAAAATGAAAAATAATATTTTTTTATTTCTCTCCCAATAAAAATAAAATATATTATAATTTTTATTTTATTTTTAAATCGAATTTTAATAAATATTAATTTCAAAAAAGAGAAAAAATGAAAAATAATATTTTTTTATTTCTCTCCCAATAAAAATAAAATATATTATAATTTTTATTTTATTTTTAAATCGAATTTTAATAAATATTAATTTCAAAAAAGAGAGAAAATGAAAAATAATATAATTTATTTATATAATGGCTACTTCTAATTTTAATACTGATGAAAAAACTAATATATTAATTAAAAAAAATTTTGAATTTCCTTATACTTCTAATTATAAAGAATGGTATGAAGAAACCGCTGTTCCATTCAATAATTATTTAAAAGGTGAAGAATTATTAGTTCAAATTATACCACAAAATCCTGATTTTAATAATAATGGATTAGCTAGACAAGCTTCAGAAATCGGTTTAAATCCTTCCGATTTTATTAATTATACATATAACCCTTCTAATTTATCCTTATGTAGTATCGTTGATGATAGTCTTCGTATTGTTAGAAGATTTCAATTTCTAATTTTACAACAATGTCCTCAATTAGGAAATGATAATGGCGCCTCTTGGTATAAACTTGATTCCTCTTATAATAATATTTTAGCAAATTCATTACAATTTAATTATAATGAATATATTTCTAATGGTATTACTTATCAACCTTATTTATATAATCTATATTCTCAAATCGCTTTAAATAATATTTCTGACACTTCATTTAATTCATTAACTAATATGCCTTTCGGTCCAACAGGTGGAACTTGGAATTTTGACCATAAAACAGGTATTCTATTCTTTAGTGATTTTATTAATTTCTCTAATGGAATACAAACCAATCCTATCTTTCAAATTAATTTAACAAATAATAAACCCGTTTTTACTTTTTATAAATATATTGGTTCTAAAAGTATCGCAAATTTTACATTAGATGTTATTGCATCTAAATCCGTTTATAAAATATTTCAAATCGTCTCTACTAATTTAAATAATTCATCTCGTTCTAATTTAACTATACAATCTACTAATTATACTATTATTAATGATTTATCACTTTCATTATACGCACAAAGAATAAATAGCACATATAAAATATATGTGAATTTTAATTATTTATCTTCTAATTATTATGATATGATTTTAGGTATTGCATTATGTTATACTATTAATAATGGAACCGAAAATATTATAGGGCAATATATGTTAGGAACAGAAAATACTAGTTTTAAATATGATTTATTTTCTACTAATTTTTTTACTATTATTAATAGTTATATCGGTAATTTAATTAATTTTTATATTAAAGCTAATATTGTTACTTCCATATCTTCTATTAATTCTATTAATTCTAATAATTTTCCACAAATATTATTAAGTTTAAATGGTAATAATATTAGTATTGAAGAATTAAATTATACTTAAATAAAAATAAAATATATAATTATATAATGTCTTCAAGTAATATTTTTGAACTTTTAACACCATTTAGAAATTGGAGCATCGGTTCTTTGGGACAATTAAATTTTTTAAAAGCTTCTGATGTATCATTTAATAATTTAGATATTTCTAATAATTTAAATGTTTCCACAGGTTTAACTAATTTAAAAAAATTAAAAGCTACCGATACATCATTTCATAATTTAGATATTTCCAATAATTTAAATGTTTTATATGGTTTTACAAATATTAATAAATTAAAAGCTACCGACGTTTCATTAAATAATTTAGATATTTATAATAATTTAAATGTTACTATAGGATTTACTAATTTACAAAGAACAAAAGCTACCGACACATCATTAAATAATTTAGATATTTCCAATAATTTAAATGTTTTATATGGTTTTACCAATATTAATAAATTAAAAGCTACCGACACATCATTAAACAATTTAGATATTTCAAATAATTTAAATGTTTTATATGGTTTTACCAATATTAAAAGAACAAAAGCTACCGATGTCTCTTTTAATAATTTAGACATTTCTAATAATTTAAATGTTACTATAGGTTTTACTAATTTACAAAGAACAAAAGCAACAGACACATCATTAAACAATTTAGATATTTCTAATAATTTAAATGTTACTGTAGGTTTTACTAATTTACAAAGGACAAAAGCAACAGACACATCCTTAAATAATTTAGACATTTCTAATAATTTAAATGTTACTGTAGGATTTACTAATTTGCAAAGAACAAAAGCTACAGATGTCTCTTTTAGTAATTTAGATATTTCCAATAATTTAAATGTTATTATAGGATTTACTAATTTACAAAGAACAAAAGCAACAGATGTCTCTTTTAGTAATTTAGATATTTCAAATAATTTAAATGTTTTATATGGTTTTACTAATATTAATAAATTAAAAGCTACCGACACATCCTTAAATAATTTAGATATTTCAAATAATTTAAATGTTTTGTATGGCTTTACAAATATTAATAAATTAAAAGCTACAGATGTCTCTTTCAGTAATTTAGATATTTCAAATAATTTAAATGTTTTATATGGTTTTACCAATATTAATAAATTAAAAGCTACCGACACATCATTAAACAATTTAGATATTTCAAATAATTTAAATGTTACTATAGGTTTTACGAATATTAATAAATTAAAAGCTACCGATGTCTCTTTCAGTAATTTAGATATTTCCAATAATTTAAATGTTTTGTATGGCTTTACAAATATTAATAAATTAAAAGCTACCGATACATCATTTAATAATTTAGATATTTCCAATAATTTAAATGTTTTATATGGTTTTACAAATATTAATAAATTAAAAGCTACCGATGTTTCATTAAATAATTTAGATATTTATAATAATTTAAATGTTAGCGGGGGTTTTATAAATTTACAAAGAACTAAAGCTACAGACGTCTCTTTCAGTAATTTAGATATTTCAAATAATTTAAATGTTTTATATGGTTTTACGAATTTACAAAGAACTAAAGCTACAGACACATCCTTAAATAATTTGGATATTTCAAATAATTTAAATGTTTTATATGGTTTTACCAATATTAATAAATTAAAAGCTACCGATGTCTCTTTTAATAATTTAGACATTTCTAATAATTTAAATGTTACTATAGGTTTTACTAATTTACAAAGAACAAAAGCTACAGATGTTTCTTTCAGTAATTTAGATATTTCTAATAATTTAAATGTTTCTATAGGATTTACTAATTTACAAAGGACAAAAGCAACAGACACATCCTTAAATAATTTAGACATTTCTAATAATTTAAATGTTTTATATGGTTTTACCAATATTAATAAATTAAAAGCTACAGATGTTTCTTTCAGTAATTTAGATATTTCAAATAATTTAAATGTTACTATAGGATTTACTAATTTACAAAGAACAAAAGCTACCGATGTCTCTTTCAGTAATTTAGATATTTCAAATAATTTAAATGTTACTATAGGATTTACTAATTTACAAAGAACAAAAGCTACCGATGTCTCTTTCAGTAATTTAGATATTTCTAATAATTTAAATGTTACTGTAGGATTTACTAATTTGCAAAGAACAAAAGCTACAGATGTCTCTTTTAGTAATTTAGATATTTCCAATAATTTAAATGTTATTATAGGATTTACTAATTTACAAAGAACAAAAGCAACAGACACATCCTTAAATAATTTGGATATTTCTAATAATTTAAATGTTTTATATGGTTTTACCAATATTAATAAATTAAAAGCTACAGATGTTTCTTTCAGTAATTTAGATATTTCTAATAATTTAAATATAAAAGGTTCTTTAATAGATATAACTTCTTCTATAGGAAATTCAGGATATATTTTATCTTCAACTGGAACAAATATTAAATGGATAAATGTATCTGGTATTATTAATAATAATTTAATAAATAATTTATTAGCAACAAATATTTGCGGAATTAATATTACTTCTTTAAATACTATTAGCGGACCTTATTTATACGGAACTACTATATGTGGAAGTAATATTGTATTAAGTAATAATATTACTGGTATTAATTTATTAGCAACCAATATTTGCGGAACTAATATTACTTCTTTAAATAGTATTAGTGGTTCCTATTTATACGTAACTACTATATGTGGTAGTAATATTATTTTTACAAATACTATTAGTGGTCCGTTGCATTATGCTACAACTATTTGCGGAACTAATATTACTTCTTTAAATAGTATTAGTGGACCCTATTTATACGGAACTACTATATGTGGAAGTAATATTGTATTAAGTAATAATATTACAGGTATTAATTTATTAGCAACTAATATTTGTGGAACTAATATTACTTCTTTAAATACTATTAGCGGACCTTATTTATACGGAACTACTATATGTGGTAGTAATATTGTATTAAGTAATAATATTACAGGTATTAATTTATTGGCAACAAATATTTGCGGAACTAATATTACTTCTTTAAATACTATTAGCGGACCTTATTTATACGGAACTACTATATGCG
>Ga0214923_10006437_pt1 | contig 13193 bp, 7 predicted proteins | sample LL1510_MetaG_FD_177993 | JGI IMG/M metagenome (GOLD analysis project Ga0214923, IMG submission 177993) | Freshwater microbial communities from Lake Lanier, Atlanta, Georgia, United States - LL-1510 | ecosystem: Environmental > Aquatic > Freshwater > Lake | place: USA: Georgia | collected 2015-10-15
CCGCTGCCCCTGGAGGAATAGTTTGTGGATCTTTACTTGATTTGGCAGCAGGGACACCAAGTCCAAGATCAGGGCGAGGTCCTAGGGTAGATATATGGGCTCCTAGTAGAGTAGCAGCCAGTAGTTTTTATGCTGGTGAAAATCCTGACGGCACTGGCCTAGGCTATAATGGGGACTCACAACTAGGAAATCCAAGTAGTACTGGATACCTTCCAAGTATAAAAAATGTAAGAGATTCTAGAAATAGTAATTACTATGTGGTTAAAACCACAGATGGCACTAGCTTTAGTGCTCCTCAAGTAGCAGGCTTAATAGGTTTATGGGCAGAACTTAAACCTAACCTTACAGCTGCCGCAGCACTTAGTTTATTACAAACACAGGGACAGTCTGGCGGCGTAACTTCTACTAGTAATAACTATTACGATTCTACAGGCATTGCTGGGGCTCAAAACTTAGTTTTAGGATTTTTACCTCCTACTTTTGCTATTACTGTTAATTCTACAGTAATTACTAGAGGGCAAAATTTAACGTATACTATAACTACAACAAATGTTCCTGACGGATCCACATTGTATTTAACTGAATCAGGATTAGCTGATGCTAGTACATTTGTTGACGGATTAATAAAAGCACCAATAACGATTACTAGCAATAGTGCAACATTTACTAGAACTGTATCCTCAACCGCACTATCAACATTCTCAATCTTATCTTTGAGATCTGGTGGATACACTGGCACAATTCAAGCAACAGCATCACTTATCTCTGTAGGAGTAAATATGTCATTACCAAGTTGGCCATTACCGCCATTTCCACAAACACCACAGCGGGGCTATCAAGAAACTGTAGGTATAAATATTATAAGATCACCTATGGACGCTGGTCCTGCGAAACAACGTTTACGTGGCAGACGTCCTAGTACTATGGCACTTCAATTTTTACTTACCAAAAGTGAAGTAGATACACTACAAAATTTTATAAATACAACTATATATGGTGTTAGAAGATTTAATTTTACACATCCTAGAACAAAGTCTATAGTAGAATGTAGATTAGTTCCACAAGGTGATGGGCAATTTTTTACACTTAATTATATTGCACCAGACTACTACAACGTTAACTTACAGCTAGAAATATTACTATGACCAGACTAAATACCTTATCTGCTGCAGCTATTAAAGCTATGTTTTCCTCGGAAACCGAGGAACAACTAATTATGCTTATTACTATACATGATCCTGACCCTACTGGTGTGGATTATTCAATAAGATTAGCAGATGGGTTTACTGGACGCCTTACTGGAACTACCGCATCTTGGACACCAGAAGAATTAGAAACTAAAGAAGGTTATACTACTGATACTGAAGTAATTTATGGTGTTACTAGAACAGTTAGCGGTGTAACACAAGAGTTTATATTTTTACCTATGCAAATTAACTTGCCACCAGAGCAAGAAACAGGAGTTGGTAGTGTTAACATAACAATAAACTATGTAACTCCACAAGCCATTGTGCTTATAAGAAAATACTTAAAAGAGCCAGTAAAAGTAACCATAGAACTAGTACTAGCCAGTAGTCCTAGTACTACAGAAGTTATTTTTGATAATTTTTGGATTACTAGTGCTACTTATAATGCACAGTCTATAACTCTTCAATTAGATATGGTTAGTTTAACCAGAGAACCATTTCCTAGTTTTAATTTTACACCCACTTATTTTCCAGGACTTTTCTAATGAATTATAATAAATATATTGGATTGCCTTATAAAGAAAATGGTAGGGATGAAACTGGACTAGACTGCTGGGGATTAGCAAGATTATTCTATAAAAATGAATTAAATATAAGTCTACCAAGCTATAGTGAACTATATAATGGCAGTAGTGATATAACTTTACCACAAACCGTAAATTACTATAAAGATAATTGGACAAAAGTAGAATCTCCTAAATCGGGAGACTTATGTGTATTTAATATACTAGGTGAGCCTAGTCATATAGGTATATATATAGGTGAAAATAAGTTTTTACATAGTCGTGAAGGCAAAGACAGTGTAATAGATCGCCTAGATAGTTCACAGTGGATACGTAGACTTGAGGGATTTTATAGATATACAGAAAAATTTAGTTTATTACCTATAACAGGCATGCCTAATCCACTTGAGTGGAATAAGATTGTAGAATTTGCTCAGCCTGGAGCAAATGCTCAAGGTTTTGCCAACTATTTAGCTGCAAAGTATAAGCTCAGTGAAGGGTTTAAGAAACGTCTTGTACTAATGGTAGATGGTGTTCCTATACCACAAGAATTATGGGCTAGTACTTACTTTACTGAAAACAGTGTTGTTAACTATAAAGTAGTTGCATTAGGTGGTGGTAGTGCTGGCAGAATGTTTGCTTTTTTCGCAGTTGTTGTAGCCGCAATTGTACTTGGTCCAGAACTAGGTGTATATATGGCAGAAGCTACTGGTTCCGGCTATTACGCAGCATCAGAACTGGGTTCAGCTTTTATTTATACTACCGGTACACAAGCTGGCTGGGCCATGGCAGGTACCATGGCCATACAGTTTGCTGGCATGGCACTAGTAAATGCAGCTTTTCCTATACGTCCACCAAAAGATCCTGGACAAAGCATGCCTACTAATATGTTTAGTGGTCAACAAAATCAAGCTAATCCATATGGAGCAATACCAGTTGTATTAGGACGTACTAGAGTTACAGGATTATTAGGTGCAGCACCTTATATAGAAACACTAGAACGCACTAGTAAATTACACTTGTTAATAATTTGGGGATTTGGCCCAGTACAAATTGATAGAAGTACACTATCCATTGGTAGTACTCCTGTTTCACAGATAATAGATGAACAAATTAATCCTAGTGAAGTAGCTTACACACTAGAAGGTAGTAGTACGGAAACTACAGCAGAAACAAAACAATTTAATAGCTATTATCCAACAGATTTACAACAACAACCTTCAAATCCAGTAGAATTAGTAAATGATAGTAGTGGTAATCCTTGGAAGTGGGTTACATTTACACAGCCAGCTACTACTATTAAAGTTGCAATTAGTTTTCCAGACGGTTTACGCGCAATAAATCGTAAAAGTGGTGACACTAGTAGTGTAGATGTAGATATACAAGTTGCTATATTTAAAAGTCAATATGGAACAGCAACAACACTAACTAATACTAGTCCTCCACCCAGTCAAAATAAACCTACTTTTGTTATACCACAAATAACTACTATTGATTTAGGTAGCATAGATAAAACATGGACAGACTATAGTGATGGTACTGCATATAATTTATACAGAAAAGCCATATTAGCTATACAACCAAATGGATCAGTAGTAGCTTTTTATGGTGGTATCAGTGAAACTATTGGTAGCGATCCTATAAATGCATTAGCTCGATATTACTATAAAGGCACTTATAAGCATATAATAGATGATCAAGGTAATGAACAATATGTACCAGAAAATAGTGCTGGTTTTAAATGGGAACCTATAGTTCCAAATAATTGTTTTAAATTATTAAGTGTAGTACAAAGTGGTAGTGGTATACTAACCACAGGTACTGGACAACCACAAGATTTAATTAGTACAAATGGTACTCATTTTTCTATAATAGCACCTACTCCTTGGTATACTATAAGCAATACAAAAATAATAGTATCAGCAGTTACAGTAACAAGTACTATAAGTAGTACCGAAACAAATAGAGTAATATTTAGTAGTGCTGCTGGTGTTTATAGTGGTATTAGTACTTTTGTAGGCAATGTCGTTAAAGTTGATAGTGATCAGTGGAAGAATCAATTTTTAAAACAACATGCAGTTTGGCAAAGTGATGGTGGCAGCGGTGTATCCACACTAGATACTGTAACACTAGAAAGAAGTGGTGTTGTTTTTCCTTATACAGGCTACTATACAGTAGATTTTTCTGTTGATAATTGGGGTGATTTTTATTTAAATAACGTACAAAAAATAAGTAGTACTGGTACCTGGGATACAAATACAGATGAACTTAGTAGTCCTAGCAATGCAATACGTAGTCAATTATATATAGAACAAGGTACTTATACTGTTAAAGTAATTGGTAATAATAAGGGGAGAGAGCCAGTATCTACCACTACAAGAAGTTACAAAGGCGTAGCATTAAAAATTAGTTGGATATGGGATGGAGAATATAATGTAAATCCATTTGCAGATAATCAAGGATTAAAACTACGAGACGTAAATGAAAAAGATGGTATAAATAAAATAATTGAGTTTAAAAATCTTGAAAGGGCTGCTTATACAGTTGGTGTACGTAGAACTACTAGTAGCGTAGCGGATAATGGAGATTTAACAAGAGTTTGGCGAAGTTACTTACACTTAATAACAGCTTATGATAGTGAAACTAATCCACCAATAAATCCACTACCAACTAGAACTTGGAAAAATTATAGTACTAATACTAGTTACAATACAGTAACAGATCATAGACATTTAGCAAGAACAGCTATAGTTGTACAAAGTACTAATAAAGTTAATGGTAATATTGAAGGTATAAATGCCATAGTAACTACAAAAGCATTAACGTGGAATAGTAGTACTCAATCCTGGGGAACAGAATTAATAGCTACAAATAATCCTGCTAGTTTATTTAGACATGTATTACAGCATACTGCTAATACTTTTCCTGTAAGTGATAATGAATTGGACTTAATTGGGCTAGGATCTTGGTATGAATTTTGTGATAGTATAGATAGTGTAACTACTAGACCTAGATTAACCTATAACAATGTAATTTCTAACACTCAAAGTTTAATGGAAGTATTAAAGGATATTTGTGCTGCTGGAATGGCAAGTCCTACATTTGTTAATGGTAAATGGAGTGTAGTAATTGATAGAGCTAGGCCAAATATTGTACAGCATTTTACACCACAAAATAGTTGGGGCTTTGAAAGTACAAAACTATTAGTAAAAATACCTCATGCTTTTAGAATAAGCTATGCAGACGAAGCAAATGCTTATCAAGTAAATGAAGAATTAGTATATGACTGGGGTTACGATAAAGATACTAGTACTGGTAAAAAATTAGCGGATAGATTTGAAAGTATACAATTTCCAGGTGTAACTAATACAGATCAAGTAAGGTTTTTTGCCAAATGGCACTTAGCTCAGTTACATAAACGTCCAGAGCGTTATAGTATAAACGTTGATTTTGAATACTTAGTATGTAGTCGTGGTGATAGAGTTAAAGTAACACACGATCTACCGTTATGGGGCACGGGCTCCGCCAGAATAAAGTCAATGCATACTATTAGTAGTAATAATATTTTAGTTTTAACAGAAGATATAATTTTTGATATAACTAAAACTTACAAAATGTTAATTAGAAAAAATCCTAGAACTAGTGGTTCTACAACTATACCAAGTGTAGTACTTGATATTCAGCCAGTTATTTGGAATGGTAGCGGTTATACCCCTGCTAGTAATTCAGATTATTATAGTGCTGTAAGAGTTATTAGTGGTAGTTTAACTGACGTAGAGACTGATAATTTGGTAATGATTGGAGAAATGTCTGGTAGTATAGATAAAACAACAACTGATTTAATAGTATTATCTATAGAACCATCTAGTAATTTAACAGCCAAATTAACTTTGGCAGATTATGCAGAAGACATATACACTACTAATATAAATAATTTAAGCACTAACTTTAATAGTAATATTACTTTTATAAATCCAGATATAATAAAAAATACTATTAGTGATTGGCCGGTAATAATTGGTATAAGTTCTAGAAGCGTACAAAGTGAAGAAATATCTACAGGTAATTATATAAATGTTACTGTTATTACGTTTGCTAATCCTGCTAATCAAATAAGAAATGCAGCCAAAATTCAAGTAGATATAATTTTAGCTACTCAATCATTTAGTGATATATCTGCTTCTAATCCGTACTATATAGAAAAGGATAGTTCTACTTTAACAGTATATGGATTAATAACCGGTGGTATTTATAAAATTAGAGCAAGATATGTAAATAATATAGGATCTATATTTGGACCGTGGTCTCCAGAAGGAATATTTAATGTGATAGGTAAAACACAACATGAATATAATGCAACACAACTACAAATAACACTAGAAGGAACTAATTTAATAGTTAGAGCACTTACTGCTGATGGTACTATAATACCTAGAGATCAAAAAACTTTTGAATTTAGATTATACAGAAATAGTGGTACGGGAGATTTTTGGGATGATGTACCTAATTTTACTATAGCAGATAAAACAGATAATTATTTAATGTTAAAATCTAGTGATACTGTTAGTTTTGATTTGACTAAATTACCATTACCTAGAATTAGTACTACTTTACCTGGAATAAAGTATAGAATAGCTTGTAGAGCTATTGATCAAACAAATAATTATTCTGCAACAAGTTTATTGGGTAGCGCTAATTTAAGTACAATTCAACCGCCTAGCCTAACTGAAAGGGTATATTAATGGCTTCGCAATATCAAGCAGGTATAGCATCATTAATTTTAGCTATTGATAGAGCAGATATTATTACTGCAAATAGTAATATTGTTAGGGATGACCAGAAAAATTTAAAAGTATGGATAAGTAAAACCCAGGGGTTTAACCCTAGTCCTACTAATTTATTCTGGGATGCCGAAGGACTATTAGCTAATATAACTAATTTAGAAGTAGAGAAAGCTCATTATTTTAGATATGCTCTTACTAGTGCTCTTGATCCTAGTATATTTACTATTAGTAGCGAATATAGTTTTATACCAAAAACTAATTTAGTTGCTGCAACTTTAGATCCACCACCAATACCTGCTTTACCAACAGTAACTGCTAATATTAATAGTATATCAGTGACAATGTTAGCTACAACTAATTCAAATCCTAAGTTATCACAGGGTATAGATTATAATTTTAGTCTTTATACTCCTACTACAGACCCTACTTCACTATATCAGCGAGCTTCTAGTTCTCACAAATCTACAATCATATATGGCAAAGAAGTAGATTCAATAACTATAAGTCCTACAGCCATACCTTTTAGTTCTGTTAAAGATAAAATTTTAGGTGAATTTGAAAATGATAGAACATTTGCTATTAGTGCTGAACCAGGCGCAATATATGCACTATATTTTGCATATAAAAATAAAGGTGGTTTAATAGGATTACCTACTCCTACGCCAATAATTGTAAAAACAGGTATAGATGTACAAAAGTTTTTAGATTTATTAGCAGGTCAAATAACAGAAGGTCAGTTGTATAAAGAATTACAAAAAAGAATATCTAGATTAGATAGAAGCGATGACAGCCCAATAACAGAGATTAGTAATATAGCCGGACAGTATACAGTAAAAATAGATGCTGGTGGTCAAGTAGCTGGCTTTGGTTTAAGTAATACGGCTAGTCGTGTTAAATATGATCCAACCGGTACAAAAATAACTGGCCAATTAGAAGATGGACAACCATTTAGTGAATTTGGTGTTGTTGCAGATAGATTTTGGATAGGAGCACCAGCAGAAATTAGTGCTACAAAACCAACTACTGATTTATGGCACGGAAAAGTATGGGTTGATTCTACAGGCGGAGGAAAAAATGCTGGGCCGGTAGAAGGTGTCACAGCATATCATAATTCATTTAATCCTATTATATTTAATCCCATAACTATGCCAAATGATTTGCGTTATTGGTATTGGGAATTAGTTACAAAAACAGAATTAAATAGATTAATTGCTGGGGGTGCTGGTGGTTATGTTAGTATGGGTAGTTGGAGTAAAACTCAGGCTTATGCACTAAAAAACTATATATTTGATGGAAGCAGTGGTTGTTACTATATATGTACCAAAGCTTATACACCTACAAAATTAACTAGTATATCTACTAAAAATCCTAAAATAACGGGAGGATTTACTGCTAGTGGTGCTAGTATAGGTGTAGGTGATGTAATTTATATAGAAGGTAGTGAAAAACTGCCAGATATTGTTAGTGGAAGTAAAGATAATCCAGCCTATAAAATGGGCCCAAGTTATAATAGTAAAGGAACTTATTATTATGTAATTAGTGGTAATACTAGTGAATTTGTACTTAGTTTAAGTAAAAACGGTAAAGGAATTACAACAGGTATAGGTCATGCTGTACAATATTATAAAAAATCTCGTATAAAAAATCCACAGTATAAGGTTAATGTGGACAAAACAGATCCTACTTATGACCCTAGGTATTGGATAGATGATCCTGATCCAAAAAATTCTGATTGGGTAGGTAGTTCTGAGCGAGATATGTTGCCGTTTATAACCCAAACAACAGGAGATAATGCTGGCGTTTATATTAATGCTGCTTATATTAAGGATGCTACTATTACAAATGCAATGATTCAAGATGCTAGCATTGATAGTGCAAAAATTATTTATCTAAATGCTGACAAAATTCAAGGCGGAACTATTGAGGCAGATAGAATTAATGCTGGTGCAATAAGTATTAAAAATGTTGATATTGGCAGTTTACGCGGAGCATTTAATACTAGTTGGAGTATTGTAATGCCCACACTAAGTACCTCAGCAGTAACTAGAACTGTAGATCTTGCGCCAGGTTCTTATCAAATAGTTTTACAAGCCACTTTTGCTAGAATGGATAAAAAAATGGGGTATAATACTGATACCGCAGAACTTGCAGAAATAGAAGCAACTGTTACTGGTACTGGAGTAACAGGCAGTGTTAAGTGTATAGCGTATTGGAGAAAACATGTTCCACAACTGTCTACTGCTAATATTAAGATAAAGAATAAGCTAGCAGATATTACTACACAACCAACTTACACATTTAGTGGCGGTGTTACAGCTGATATACCACCAGGACCACCAGGACCACCAGCACCCCCTAGTGGTGGCGGTGGATCACCTTCACCTCCTCCTTCACCCCCTAGTGGTGGTGGCGGTGGTGGTTGTTTAGCCTATGGTACACCTATATTAATGCATGACAACACTATAAAAAATATGGAAGATTTACAAATAGGTGATATGATCAAATCTATAACAATTGAAGATTTATCAACAGAAGAAAATGCTTGGAAAGATTATTCTACTAACTTATTTAGCTGTATTCCTACAATAGTTACAGTTACAGATATTAGACTAGATACTTTTCATAGCTATTATAATATAAACAATAATTTATTAAAAATTACATATGAGCATCCACTATTAGTTAGACGTGGTAGTGAATATAAATTTGTACGAACTATTGATTTAGTTACTGGTGACTTTATATATCATACAACTAATGGCTGGATACAAGTAACTAGTAAAGAATTTATAAATGAACCCATACAAACAGTAAGTGTAGATACTGAATTTGAAGATGTTTATTTTGCCAATGGTATACTAGTTCATAACTTTACTGCAAAATTATAAGAGGTAAATATGCCAACATATCCAGTAACAGGTACCGTAACAGGTACCGGTGGCGAAACAACACTAAAAAGTGATGAACTAGAATTTTTAGATACAGAAATAATTTACTATGATGTAGCACCAACAACTATAAATGTTGGTACTTTTACAGTACCTAGTCCTGGTGGTAGTTATACATTTACTATTAACGCACCAGTGCTTCCAAATACAACACACTGGAAGCACGGAGGAACACTAGCAACAATAAATTTTTTAGCTCCAGCAAGTGCAGGTACAGTTACTTTTACTGTACAACCTACTACAGTTGCTGAAGGTTCTGACGCTAATTTTACTATTACAACTCAAGATATAGAACCAGGTAGCGCATTAGGATGGCGATTAGTTCATGTAGGAATTATTAGTAATAATTCTCATTATGCTACAAGTCCTGGTTATGGTATAGTAGGATCAATTATTCTTAGTAATAGTGCAGTTCCTACTGGATCATTTAAAGTAAAACCACTTATTGATGGAGTAACTAATCCACCAGGATCTAAGAAACAATTTAAAATAGAAATAACAAAAGGTGGAGTAGTAATAGCCTCTTCTAATACTATTGAAGTAACGGAGAGTAGTAGTATACCAGGTTCATTAGGTCCTACATATGCGTTAGCACTAAGTCCTACTTCAGTAAATGAGGGAGGAACAGTAATAGGTACTATAACAGTTACAAATCCTATTAATAAAGCAACTAATATTAATTGGTTATTAGTAGACATAAGCAGCCCATATGATTCAGCTCCAAATAATTATTTTAGTACTAATGGTAGTGTTACTATACCTGCCAATGCAACTACAGCTACATTTAATATACCAGTATATGAAGATAAGTTAGTTTCACCAGGAAAAACGTTTAAGGTTAAATTAACAGATTCTGACGGATTGTCTTTATTAACAACTGCTGTTGGGCCAGTAACTGTTAATGATACTTCTAAACCTACTGGAGCTGCAGCTATTACAAGTGGTGGGGCATTAACCGTTAGTACAATGAGTGGTGTTTACTATAATTATGGTGCAACTGGTGGTTGGGGAGTAGGCTTACCTAGTGGTGCTACTTTAGTTATAATACCTGATGGAAGATGGGAAGCAGTATTATCTAATGGTAGTAAATATCAAGGAAATTGGTTTACTCCTACTACTCCGGAAATAGGATCTAATTATTATATTAGAGCTTATGTATCAAGTGGACCATTTTACTCAGGACTAGGAGGGAATCATACTTCAGGAATTGATTTAGTCCAATTACGTGCTGTAGAAAGTGTAGGAGCCTATGCTCTTGGCTATAGTTGTGTAGATCCTGAAACAGAAATATTAGTAGATTCTGATGGAACTACTAGATTAGCTGCTGATTTAGAAGTGGGCGATGAAGTTTATACCATGCATGAATTTAGTAACATATGGGGATATTTTAAAGTACTTAATCATGAAATAGTTACACAACCAAAACTACTATTAACATTTACAGATGGAACCACATTAACTGCTTCAAAATCACATAAAATATATCAAGGCAAAAATACTTGGAAAGCTATTGAAAACTTAGTATCTGGAGAAAGACTAGTAACTTTTTCTGGAATCATGAAAGAATTACAAAGTTCAGAAGATATTGGTGATGGTTTAGTAGTTAGTATGGAAATAGAAAATGCTCATACTTATGTAGCAGCTGATATTGTATCACATAATATAAAAGCTAATACATCGGATGGACACCATGCATCTATTTCTGTTGATTTTACTATAGAAATTTCTATTGATCAATCGGGTGCGGGCATGCAAACAGCTATAGTATCGTTAGGTGGAGAAGTAGGTATCCAGCCATAAATTATATTTATCCCTACACTATATAATACTAGTGCAGGGATATTTTTTGCATTGACTTTGGTGAGCCCTTGTGGTATAATAGGTTAAAATTGTAAAAATATATATTTATTTTTTACTGGTTATTTTTAAGCTAATTAAAAAATAATTGTTTAAGGAGTTTATACTATGGAAATCGAAAATAATAGTTTAATACAGACTATATCTGTTGCATCCTTAGCAATTATTGGATTAATTGTAGGAGTGCAAAAATTATTAAAAGATTGGCGCGGCACTCAGGCAGAAACAAATATAATTAGTATGATGCATACAGAGCTTGAGCGTATGAGTAGTCAAAACACAAAGCTTAGCACTGAGCTTGGAAAGCTACAAGAAGAAATTATTGAATTAAATAATCATTTAACTAAATTAAATATTGAAAATAATAAACTACAAGAAGAAGTATCTAGATTAACTATAGAGTTAAAAACTTTAGCTACTATGAAGGCCAATAAGGAATAATTATGAATCCAGGTAGAGTTAATCTTAGAATTTATCAAGGTAGTACCTTTAATCAAATGTTTCGTTGGGAATCAGAAACGCCACAGTATGCAACAATTGCAGCTATAAATAAAAGTGCTCCTTGTGTTATAGTAGTAAACACAGGTCAGCCAACTCCTCCACCATCTTGGAGAGTTAGAGTAACTGGCGCTAGTGGAATGAAACAAATAAATTTAGTTGATGAGGATGACTACTATATTAGTACTAATACAGTAGGTGCAAATGTTTATATTAATGAATTAAATAGCGTTAATTTTGATACTTATACTGGTGGCGGAGTTTTAAGTTGGAATTATCCTGTTCCATTAGGCAATTATACTGGTCTTATGCAAATAAGACGTAGTGTGCTTACTAGTAGTCCATTGCTACAAATAACTAGTGGTAGTGGTATTGAAATAAATGATACAGATAAGTATATACGTGTAACTATTACTAAAGAGCAAACAGCCCAACTAAATTTTTCTGTTGGTGTTTACAGTTTAGAGTTAACAAATAATTTAGGCGAAACAATTACTTTTATACAAGGTAATATTAGCTTAGTTAAAGAGGTTACTAGATGACAACATCTTCAACAACAACCGTAATAGTTCCTGAACAAACTACTATTGTAGTTGAAACTGATAATGATTCCAGAATAGTTGTTGAAAGAGATAATACTGTAACTATTACAGCAGGACTAATGGGCCCTAGAGGTATTCAGGGTTTACAAGGTATTCAAGGTATTCAAGGCTATAGTATTGTATGGCGAGGTAGCTATAGTAGTACAGCCACCTATTCTCAAAATGATGTGGTAATCTATCAAGGCGATAGTTATATTGTTATCTATCCGTCTAATTTAGGTAGTATTATTAATCAATCACCAGAAACTGCTCCTAATATTCTAAATAGTGCTTATTGGGATAGATTAACCGCTCATTCTCAAGGTATACAAGGAATTACTGGTAGAAGTATTACTGTAAAAGGTAATGTTGTAAATAGTTCAAATCTACCTGGTTATCCTACATCATATACTGGAGATCCTGGTGATGCTTATATTGAAAGTAGCACTGGTAAATTATGGACTTGGCAAGGTACTAGTTGGTTAGATGTAGGTAAAATTGAAGGCTCTCCTGGTGCTCAGGGTATACAGGGTATACAAGGCTTACAAGGTATTCAAGGCTTACAAGGCTTACAAGGTATCCAAGGACTACAAGGCTTACAAGGTATTCAAGGACTACAAGGATTACAAGGTTTTCAAGGTATACAGGGACTACAAGGTATACAAGGACTACAAGGTATACAAGGACCTCAGGGCTTACAGGGTCTACAAGGCTTACGTGGTTTTCAAGGCTTACAAGGACTACAAGGATTACAAGGTCCTTAGGGCTTACAAGG
>Ga0214923_10006438_pt1 | contig 13193 bp, 10 predicted proteins | sample LL1510_MetaG_FD_177993 | JGI IMG/M metagenome (GOLD analysis project Ga0214923, IMG submission 177993) | Freshwater microbial communities from Lake Lanier, Atlanta, Georgia, United States - LL-1510 | ecosystem: Environmental > Aquatic > Freshwater > Lake | place: USA: Georgia | collected...
GTGCAGAATTTGAATTGGCAAAAGTGGATAGTCAATTACTTTCTACCGGAGATGAGATAGCTTCCCTGGCATTCAGTTATAATGCCATGTTAGATCGCCTTGCTTATACTTTTGAACAACAAAAACAATTTATTAGGTATGCTTCACATGAATTGCGTACTCCATTGGCAGTAGTAATGGCTGAAATAGACACCGCTTTACAAAAAGAGCGGTCAGCAGCCGAATATCAGCAGATTTTAGAAAATCTGCAACAGGAAAATGAACAGTTGGCAGAGTTAGTTAATCGTCTTTTGCAAATTTCCAGAACGGAATATCCTTCAAACGCAACTTCCTTTTCGTGGGTATCTATATATGAATGTTTAGAAGATGCAATTACTAAGGTTAAGAAATCTTATGCGAATGCACATGTGGAATTACAATTTTTGATTCTTCCCGAGTCGGATGAAGATCTAAGTTGCATGGGCGATGCCAGTTTAATACAAAGTGCATTGGTTAACTTATTAAGCAATGCAGTTAAATATGGTGAAGATGGTAAAGTAATTGTTCAGCTGAGTTTTAACTCCAAGGCTATAGTAATAGAGTTTATCAATGGCGGCCCTGTGATTCCTGAGGCTGAACGGGAAGCCCTTTTTCAACCTTTTTTCCGATCTTCCGTCCATACTGCCAAAAAAGGGCATGGATTGGGATTGTTATTGGTGAAAAACGTTGCAGCATATCACCATGGTACAATTCAATATTCGATTAAAGAGGGAAAAAACTGTTGGTTACTGACGATTTCTAAAATATAATTATTTGATTATCAATTAGTTAGATTTAATTTGTTTTTAAGCTGGTTTTAAGCTGGTTTTAATCTGGCGGATGGATGTTTGCATTACAAACAACATTTAACCAATAAAAACAAATACAATGAAAAAGTTAATTACTCCCCTCAAATCTCTGATGGTATTACTGGTTGCAAGCCTGTCATTAAGTGCTTGCAGTAAAAAGGTTGAACAACCCGAATTGCCGGCTCCCCAAACTGTTATGGCCACTCCTTATGGAACAGCATGGCTGGTTGATAAGTATGGTCATTTAGAAACTAATTATGAAGGTATTAATGTAAATATTTCCGGCAATGGAATAAATCGCAATACAACTACCGGCCGAGATGGTAGATTTGAATTCAAGGAAATACCGGCTGGTAACTATCGGGTTACTTACGAAAAAGATGGATATGAATCCACTGTTCAAATGGCAACGGTTTTTGGATATGACTACATTCAAGTCGCTGTACTTGGTCCTAAAGCAACTCATGAAATCTTTATTGAAGAGGCCCGTATTCAGAATGATAAAATAGTAATGAATATGACTTCTAATCCGGTTGCTGCTTCTACTAAGCCTATTGGATACATTGTTTTTGCATCTAATAGTCCAAATGTGGATGTAAACAATGCACTTTATTATAGAGCTACGAATTCTGAAGTATTGATAGATCAATACCTCAGTTTAAGTGAAATTCAAAAAAGTGGCATTGATGTAGATGCACCAATTTATCTGGCACTATATCCTAAAACATTTAATGTTTCACAATCAAATGATCATGGCTTGAAAGATTTTCCCACTATTAATAAGCAAGGAAAAAAAGTGATTCAAGTGATAAAATAAAAGTGATTATTTATAAATAAATCCCTGATTTTCAGGGATTTATTTGCATTTTATCTATTGAAATATTTTGTAAATATCATTTTTTTCGTATATTGCACGCTATCCAATGTCCCACAGATTCATGCAATATAAAAACAATTTTGACGTTCTTTTTCAATTTCGTCATTTCAAGCGGTGTATTTCTAACCATTCGCTTATTAAAATGCTTCTTGTAATTTTATTTGTTTTTGGGATAGAAATTGCTTTCTCGCAGCCGACTTGTGTTGTTCAAACGCGATATAATAGTAATGGATTAACTATCCTTTATGCAGCTACAACACCAATTGAAACCTCCGCAGATGAAACCTGTAGTTTAGGAGTCGAAATGGCCAGTGCGTCATTTTATGTTTCATTATCTTTTACTTCGAATGGAATTCCCAAGCAGCTGGAAGGTGATCTTCTTTTTCGTTTTGAAAATAAAGCCACTTTGCAGTTGCCACAAACACTCTCTGCAACCAACAGGGTAAAAAATCAACAAGTTTCTCAGTATACTTATTACATATTTGAAAAATTTGTAAATCTGTTTTTGAAAGAAAAACTTGAGTCGATTACTTATACCCTAAAAGGGGGAGAAGCAAAAACTATTGTAATCAATCCTTCCTCCCGCGATTTAATTAAATCTGGATTGATTTGTTTAAATCCGCTGCTGTAGTTTTTCGTTTTTTTTTCGCTAAATTGTCTTTAAACCATTTTATGAGAATAGTTATACCTCTTCTTTTACTATTGTATCAATTCACTGGATCCATTTATGCACAACCTAATAGCCAATGGATGCCGGTGTTCAGAAACATACAGCAGGAAGTTTCTGACCATTCTCAAGCATATAGCAGTTTAAAAGAAGCCACTTCAAAAATTGGACATCGGCTTACTGGATCAGCAAATGGTAAACTCGCTGAGGAATTTGCTTATCAATTATTAAAAAAATGGGGTTTTCAACAAGTAAGGTTTCAGCCCTTTGAAGTTGAAAGCTGGAGTAGAGGAACCATAGCGGTTTCCATTGGGAAACAATTCCAACTTAAACCAGTAAAAGCAGTAACCCTGGCACATTCTCCGGTTTCTGCTTTTTTAGAGTTGCCATTGGTTGATATGGGTAATGGGCTGGAAGAAGACTACCTCGCAAACCCTGAAAGTGTGAAAGGGAAAATTGCTTTGGTTTATTTAGGCGTTCTTCCCGATTCAAAACCCGGAACAGGAACATTACATCGTTCAGAAAAAACCGCCTTAGCAATAAAATATGGTGCAAAAGGAATCATAATTATTAATACCGCAAATGGTGGAATTTTATTAACAGGTACAGCGTCTGTTACTGGTAAACTGATTCCTATTCCGGCTATATGCATAGGTAAGGAGGATGGAATGAAATTAAAAGCGCAAATGAAATTGGAAAATATTTGGGCTAATATTAAAATGACCAACCACTCGAATGTAATTAAGGCAAGAAATATAATTGCAACCATTAACGGTAAAAAATATCCTACAGAAAAAATAGTTGTTGGCGGCCATCTGGATAGCTGGGATTTGGCTACTGGTGCCATTGACAATGGAATTGGATCATTTGCAGTATTGGATATGGCTAGAACATTTCAGGCACTACACTTACAGTCTGATAGAACCATTGAATTTGTTATGTTTATGGGTGAGGAGCAGGGATTATTAGGCTCTAGATATTATGTATCTCAGTCTATAAAAAACAAAGAGTTACAGAAAATTCGCTACATGCTTAATTATGACATGACAAATGATCCTAAAGGTTTTTCCTCATCCACTGATGAAACCAAGGATTTATTCATGCAGATTGGAGAAACGGTTAAGCAGGTTGATCCGGAATTTGGCAACTTATACAGAACCGGAGCCGGTTTACACAGCGATCATCAGCCTTTTATGTTACAGGGCGTTCCCACAGGGGGAGGAGCCGGAGGATCATTGCCCAATAATGCCGGTCCTTGTTATCATGCCGATTGTGACGCTTTTAATCTGGTAGATGAGAAAGGAATTAAAAATACCGTACGTTATAATGCCATGTTAATTTATGCACTTGCCAATGCAGATAAAATTGCAACACATACTTTAACTGATGAAGAAACAAAACTGTTTTTGATTAAAAATAAATTAAAGGAGCCGCTTCAAATTGCGGGAGAATGGCGTTGGAAAGAGTAAAAATACTTTGCAAATTCAAATAAGCAATAGATTGGAACGTATGCATTCAATTTTTAATGGACATTTCAATAGAAATTAAACCATTATCATAATCAGTAAAACTATCACAATCTTTACACCATGATGGTTTTACCCATTTTACAAATGCTGCTTCAAAAATATAAATTTCAATTTCAAAAGATATAGTTTCCTCTACTTGATAATCGCTTTTGTATGCGATAGTCCTCTTTATATTAGAAACCTTTTGAGAGTTTATGATTGATAAGAATTCAGTTATAGAATTCCCATTTTCGGGAACCATATTTCTTTTTGGTAAATTATTTGCCTGCCTAATCTTTACATAACGATAATTGGAAGCTAAACGAATTCCAATTTTTTTCCAACTGTTGGGAATTTTATGATGTGCAACAGCATGATAACTGATTCGATTGATGATGTTATCAAAATCTATATGTGCATAAAAACGACTGCTATCTAAATTATAACGAATGTATCTGCTTGTTCCAGATGCAGGCTTGTTCATACTTTCAACTTCGAAACCTGCTGTTACCAATTCGTTATACTTGGTAACTCCCAAATTTATATGTAATGGTATTTGGGTAAGCGTCGATTGAGCCCTAACGTGAGTTTCAAAAAATAGGCATACCAGCAGCAAACCCATATTCAGCATCAATAAACTGAATCTTTTTTTCATTTGATAAGAGATTTGTCTGCTAATAATCATACTATTTTACTATAACAATAGCTACTGCTTGATTATTTTTTGAAGTACGCTCAGTTTCCCGTCTATATCCTTCTCATCATATTTCAGTCCGAGAATTTCCGCTATTAAAGGATAAAGATGCACATTGTCAAATCCATTTATAGATAACCCATTTTTAAATTGTGGTCCCCATGCATAAAAACTAGCGTACATATCACTTTCCCGATTATCAAAGCCATGTTTTCCAGGCGACATTTTACCAGTTCCGGTATTGAAAATCGCAGGTATTTTAGCAACTAGCAAAATATCTCCTATTCGGTTATACCAATCATCTTTCTCCCGATAGTGCCATATTTTTGGAACTTCATTTTTCAAATAAACGTCAAATTTTACCGCTTCTTTTTTTAATGTCTGATATTGAGTTTGAATAAAAGAGGGATCTTTTGCATATAACTGAACCAATGCACTTCCCCCCGGAATTCGAAATCGGGTTGTATCAATGCAAGCCGGTAATCGCATAACCTGATTGGAATCTATATTAGTCATTCCATGATCGGATACAAAAATAAAATTTACCGGTAGTCCAGCAGCTATGGCAATTTTCATCATTTGATTAATTGCACTGTCAACCCATTGAACTGCCTGCTTTGTTTCAGCAGCATCCGGACCAAAAACATGTCCGGCATAATCAACCTCGGGAAAATAAAAAGTAATCAAATGCGGCCTTCTTTCATCAGGTAAATTGAGCCAATCCTTAACAGTCTGTAATCTGCTTTCAATTCCAATTTGGGTGTTATAATTGTAATAATATGTTGGCCGTATCCCACGAATTGCACTTTCAGAGGCTACCCAATAAAAACTGGCACTTAACATTCCTTGTTCTTCCGCCAGCACCCACAATGGTTTTCCTCCATACCAATACGCATCGGCAACCTGTTTTTTATTCGCCATTGTATAGGTATTACCCGTTGAGCGATCGTAAAATTCATTATCTACCAGCCCATGATGTGAAGGATATAAGCCGGTTACAATACTATAATGGTTGGGAAAGGTAATAGTGGGGTAGCTGGGCCTCATAAAATTTGCTGAAACTCCCTGTTTACTATATTCCAGCAGGTGTGTGGCACCAAATTTTGATGCCATGTCGGCTCTAAATCCATCAGCAGATATTAAGATAACGTAAGGCTTTTGGATTTGCGTACTTAAATTTTTTCGCTCATGGTTGATTTGCTGGGTAGTATCCTGCGCCAATAGCGTTACAGATGATAAACAGGCTATCCATCCGGTTAGTAATAGATGTTTATTCAACTTCATGAGATGCTTTTTTAGACGGCAAATACTGTTCAATATATAGTGAACAAAGTACTGAGCATACACCAACCAACATGCCCGCTGCAACATCAACTGGAAAATGTTGTGCCAGGTAAATGCGAGAATAACCAACTCCTAATGCAATACCATATCCAATCATTATAGTATTCCGTTTCGGAATAAAATTACAAATCAGAAGAAATATAGTAAAAGCTGTGGTCGTATGACCAGAGGGGAAGCTATTTCCGGTATGTAAATCAACACCCGATACAGTATGTATTTCTGTTCGTGCAATCTCTCCGGCTGCTGGTCGTAACTCATTCGGAAATAAAACCTGTTTGCCGGTTTGAGAAAGTAATGTGGAAATGATGACACTAAATAATACTAAACCAACACGGTTTCGAAAATATATCCAGGTAAATACAAATACCATAACCCAAATCCATCCATCACCCAGATAGGTGAGCCACTTAAAAAAATGATCTGCCCATCCACCACCGTTTCCATTCAGTAATAAAAAAAATGCATATTTACCCATTATCCAGCTTCCCAAAAAAAGTAGTGAGGCTGAGCAAACAACCAATATCATTGCCGATAATAAGAAAGAGGAAAGTTTCATAGGCATTCTGCCAGTATAAAGATAAATCAAAATCCTTATACGGCCTGTTTATTAGGTGTTTGCACTATTGAATACCCGCAAGTTCCAAACTTTTCTTTTTTAATTGAATAATATCCATGTTATCTATGATGGGTTCTGGCATTAAAATTAAACTGATGGCATCTTGTTTCCACCAATCATGTTCTTTGAGATGTTGTTGATGGATTACACCCACTAAATATTTTCTGTCTGAGTTTGCATGCCATTCCTCAATCCATTCAAATTTCTCCCTGGGAATCTGTTTCCAGTCTGTAAAGCTGAGATATACTTTCAGATAATAATCGTCTGTTAGTTCATGTGGTGTATGAAAATATTTTTTCTTATACTCGTATTTATATTGATATCGCAAAGCAGAAATATCACTTAATACGGCTGAGGCAGTTGGAAAACTACCGGCACCCTTTCCATAAAAAAATTGCTGGTCAGCAAACCCACTTTCAATCACTACCCCATTATATTCGTTTTTTACAAATGCAAGTGGGTCCGACGAAGGAACAAATTGGGGTAAAACGAAAGCGGCTACCTTGCCGTTGACAAGTTTTTTTGCTTGCGCAATTAATTTGATATCATAGTGCTTTTCCCTGGCAATAACGGCATCCGATAATTGAATGTTTTGAATACCCGTGAATAAAAGCTGTTTCGATTCTGCAATAATACCATAAGCATGGCAGAGCAATACAATCCATTTATTCAATGCATCCCAACCTTCAACATCGAGGGTTGGGTCAGACTCGGCAAAACCCAATTGTTGCGCCAGTAAAAGGGCATCTGAAAAATCGAGTTGCTCCTCAAACATTTTAGTTAAAATAAAATTTGTTGATCCATTCACAATCGCACGAATGGCATGTAACAAATCATTATCGTAATATTCTTCTAAGTTTCTGATAACCGGAATGGATGCACAGGCCGCAGATTCATATAGCATGGGTGTGCCCGAACTTTGCTGTAACTGCAATAAAGCATCCAAATGCTCTGCAATCATTTTTTTACTAGCACTAACAACCGACTTGTGTCTTTGCAAGGCAACAGATACAATTTCATAGGCTGCATCCGACTCATTGATCACTTCCACAACCACATTTATTTCAGGATCATCTAAAATATCTTCTTTATGTGTTGTAAAAAGCGAATCGGGAGCCTGGCGCTTTTTGTTTGGATTTTTTATACATACTTTTTTTATTCGGGCTCTTAACGAGGGTGTTTGCTGCAGTACTTTATATAGTCCTTCACCTACTACTCCAAATCCAAATAATCCAATTACTAGGGGTTGTTGTTCACTCATGAATCATTTTTTTGTTTTACAATATTTTTATTTGCTATTATGCTGTTCATCATTCAATACTTTTTATGCCATTACCGTATTATTGGCAAATCAAATTTTTAGAATGAGTGAAATCATTCAAAAATTAATAACAAGAAAAGTGGGGAGTGCAAAGGATAGCTGTAGCAACCTAAAAATGTGTAACTCGCGCTTATCTTTCCACATTGAATGTGGTCGGATTTGGCACCTTCATGATTCCTGTACACGGGTTTCATGGGTTGCCAAGGCTTCACAGGGCCTAAATCCCTCTGCCTTTCTTGATAAGTATGAATAAAGAACTGCTACAAAGGTAAAATTTTATCACTTATTATCCAAATATTTAGTTACGTACCCTTTAATTCAACCATTCCGCTGAGGCTTTGTTATCTTTGTAATCTTTTATGGCAAGGCGATCATTTTCCCCTTCTTCTGATAAACCCACTGATAACGATTACATTGTTGTTACAGGAGCCCGTGAACATAATTTACAAAATATTGATATTTCCATTCCAAAAAATCAAATGGTAGTTTTTACCGGTGTGAGTGGAAGTGGGAAATCATCCCTCGCATTTGATACCATTTTTAATGAAGGGCAACGCAGATATATGGAGAGTTTTAGTGCTTATGCCCGACAGTTCATGGGAGATATGGAGAGGCCAGACGTTGATAAAATTACCGGACTATCACCTGTTATCTCTATTGAGCAAAAAACAACCAACAAAAACCCACGATCTACTGTTGGAACTGTTACTGAGATTTACGACTTCATGCGGTTACTTTATGCCCGAATCGGAGAAGCATATAGCTATGAAACCGGAAAAAAAATGGTGCGATTTAGTGAAGAGGAAATTATAGCCAATATTTTCGAAAGGTTCTCTGGTAAAGCCATCACTTTGTTAGCTCCGGTAGTGAGAGGAAGAAAAGGTCATTATCGTGAACTTTTTGAGGAGATTCGAAAAAAAGGTTTTTTAAAAGTTAGGGTGGATGGGGAACTGATGGACCTAAAACCCAAAATGCAGGTTGACAGATATAAAATTCATGATATTGAAGTTGTAATTGACCGATTGCCGGTGAATGCTTCCATGAAAGTTCGCATTAGTCAGAGTGTGCAGCAATCTCTGAAAATGGGAAAAGACCTGATGTTTATCCTTTTGAATGATTCAGGTAAAACCGTTCAGTATTCTAAACAGTTGATGTGCGAGACTACCGGACTCAGCTATGAAGAACCTTCTCCCAATTCCTTTTCATTTAACTCTCCCTATGGAGCTTGTGAGAATTGCAGGGGTTTGGGTACTATATCCGTCGTAGATCTGGAAGCGGTAATTCCAGATGCATCATTATCTGTAAAAGAAGGTGCCATTGCACCATTGGGAGAAGAAAGAGATGCATATTTGTTTCGATCAGTTGAGTCTTTCGCAAAAAAAAATAAAATCAATCTCGACAAACCCTTCCATCAACTTACACCTGCTGCTCGCAATTTGCTATTATTCGCTTCACCGGATGCAGGTTCGCTCGAAATTATTCAAACAGATGATAGTCCGGCAGGGTCACTTTTCGAACAGGGTGCCTATGAGGGAATTGTACCCATGCTACAAAGATGGTTTACACATGGAAATAGCACCGAATCTCTCCATGAATGGGTAGAAAAATTTATGAAAGTGCAAACCTGTGTATCCTGCTCAGGCCAGCGCTTAAAGAAAGAGAGTAGGTGGTTCCTGATTCATCAAAAAAATATTGCAGAGCTTAGTGAAATGGATTTGTCGCAGTTGCAGGAGTGGCTTAAGGGAATTGAGAAAACGCTTAATGCCAAACAGCAGCAAATTGCCAGAGACATTTTAAAGGAAATCAGGGAGCGACTACAATTTTTATTGGATGTTGGCTTGCATTATCTATCTATAAACAGGGCAACACGAACATTAAGCGGTGGCGAATCGCAGCGTATCCGGTTAGCGACTCAAATTGGTTCTCAGTTGCAGGGAATAACTTATGTGTTGGATGAGCCTTCCATCGGATTACATCAGCGCGATAATCAACGATTGATTCAGTCGCTACTAAATTTGCGCGATATTGGTAATAATGTATTAGTGGTAGAGCATGATCGGGATATTATGATGGCAGCAGATTATCTGGTTGATATTGGTCCGGGTGCAGGTCGCAAGGGAGGTAAAATTGTAGCAGCAGGTACACCACAATCAATTCTTCAGAGCGGAAGCGACACAGCAGCCTATTTAAATGGAACCAAGAAAATTCCTCTACCCGAAATTCGCCGAAAAGGAAATGGAAATCAGATTGAATTAAAAGGTGCCTCAGGAAATAATTTAAAGAAAGTTTCGGTTCAATTCCCCTTGGGTACATTGATAGTAGTTTCTGGTGTTAGTGGCAGTGGAAAATCAACTTTAATCAATGAAACACTTTATCCTCTGCTTTCCAAACATTGTTATAAAAGCAGGGTAAATCCTCAGCCATTTTCCTCTATAAGCGGTTTGGAGTTCATTGATAAAGTTATTGAAATAGATCAGTCGCCAATTGGCAGAACTCCCCGAAGTAATCCTGCTACTTATTGTGGATTCTTTACTGAAATCCGCTCCCTCTTCGCAGCTGTTCCAGAGGCAAAAATAAGAGGCTATGCTGCGGGAAGATTTTCTTTCAATGTGAAGGGAGGAAGATGTGAAGTTTGTGAAGGCGGGGGAATGCGAGTAATTGAAATGAATTTTTTGCCGGATGTATATGTGCACTGCGAAAAATGTAATGGACAACGTTATAATCGGGAAACACTTGAAATCAGGTTTAAAGGCAAATCAATCAGTGATGTATTGAATATGACGGTTGATGATGCCGTTGATTTTTTTCAGCCAATCGGATACTTGTACCGGAAAATAAAAGTGTTGCAGGATGTAGGGCTAGGGTATATAACACTGGGCCAATCGGCAGTTACATTAAGTGGGGGAGAGGCACAAAGGGTTAAACTTGCAACAGAATTAGGCAAAAAAGATACCGGAAAAACTTTTTATATTTTGGATGAGCCAACCACCGGACTGCATTTCCAGGATATTCAACATTTGCTGGATGTGCTGAATAAACTGGTAAATCGGGGTAATACTGTATTGGTTATCGAGCACAATATGGACGTAATTAAAGTGGCTGATTATATTATTGATATGGGGCCAGAGGGAGGAGAGGGAGGAGGTAAGCTGTTGTTCCAGGGTGTTCCAGAAAAACTGGTAAAATTAAAGGAAAGCCATACTGCCCGATTCCTTAAAACTGAATTAGGAATAGATTAAGTATTATAGCATAATCATGTGGATGTGTTCAATATTATCTTCCAGATAAATTTCTCCCATTGCGCGAAATCCAAAACTGCCATAAAAATCTTTCAGGTAGAGTTGGGCACCGATTTGGATGGGACCTGCTCCAAATAGCGACCTACATTGTTGAATCGCCTCGCGCATTAATAATTTTCCAGCCCCTTTTCGTCTCATTTTATAGTTTGATATTACTCTTCCAATAGACATATACTCATAAGCAATACCAGGAGGTACTAATCTTGCGTAGGCTGCCAGTTCTTTATCCTGCCAGATCATTAAGTGATGACAATAGGGATCTTTTCCATCTGCATCCTGAAACACACAGTTTTGTTCTACCACAAATACTGCATTTCTCAATTGTATAATGGTATATAATTGCTGAGGTGTTAGCGAGTCAAATGGCACACATTGGATATTAATTTCTGGAGAAGAGGGTGATAGCATAGGTTAGAATTGGGGTAGTTTTTTGGCAGTAAGTATTAATAACCATATTTATTTTTCCAACGCTCTTTCAGAAATTTTTTTATTTCCTGTTCACGGGGGTTTTGACCGGGTTTATAAAAAGTATGGCCCTGTAAAGATTCTGGCAAATATTCCTGTTCAATAAAATTACTTTCTCCCAGGTGCGAATATTGATATCCTTTTCCATAGTTTAAGTCTTTCATCAATCCAGTAGGGGCGTTTCGAATATGCAGCGGAACCGGCAGATCGCCTTTTTGTTTAACAAACTGAATGGCTTCTTGAATGGCTTCATAGGAGGCGTTACTTTTGGGAGAGCCCGCCAAGTAAATAGCACATTGTGAAAGAATGATGCGACTCTCTGGGTATCCGATTTTTGATACTGCATCAAAAGTGGCATTTGCAAGTAACAAAGCATTCGGATTGGCATTACCAATATCTTCACTGGCAAATATCAGCATCCGCCGGGCAATAAAAGTTACTTCCTCCCCGCCTTCAATCATGCGTGCCAGCCAGTAAACAGCTCCATTGGGATCGCTTCCACGCATGCTTTTGATAAAGGCAGAAATGATATCATAGTGTTGTTCCCCATTTTTATCGTACAAAGCCACTTTTTGCTGGGCAACTTTCATAACCCCTTCATTGGTAATATAAATTTGATCGTCTGAAGTTTTTCTTTCTGCTATTACACTCTGTACTACCAGTTCAAATAGATTCAATAATTTTCTCCCATCTCCTCCTGATAATTGGATTAGGGCTCCAGTTTCTTGAAGTTGGATGGGATATTTACGTAAGATGGCATCCTGTTGTATAGCCTGATGTAATAGCTGCAGCAAATCACTTTCGGTAAGGGATTTGAGCACATAAACCTGACACCGGCTTAACAACGCACTGTTCACTTCAAAAGACGGATTTTCAGTAGTTGCACCAATTAGCGTAATAATACCTTTTTCAACAGCACCCAATAAGGCATCCTGTTGCGATTTATTGAAGCGATGAATCTCATCAATAAATAAAATGGTTCCCGATACTAATTTGGCAGCTTCTATAACCTCCCGAATTTCTTTTACGCCACTGCTGATGGCACTTAACTGGTGGCAGGGAACTTTCAGCGTTTGTGCAATTATTTGTGCAAGAGTTGTTTTGCCAACTCCCGGTGGCCCCCATAAGATTAAAGAATGGATGTTTCCCCTTTGTATAGATTGTCGTAAGATACTATTTTCTCCGGTAAGATGTTGCTGACCAGCCATCTCCTCTAACCGCTGAGGGCGCATTCTTTCTGCCAGTGGGCTTGCGGATTGCAACATTTTGTGTTTGTTTTACAAAAGTTGATAATAAGTGGACTACTCTGCTATTGAGGAATAATTTCTTTGTAAGCGAAAATTTAAGAATATATGCACCAGCAGTAGGATGCACATAATCAGCATAAAGAGAGAAAAGCTCTTCATATAGTGTATAAGTCTTTCGATACTAACTCCATTGGCCATATTTCCCATTATATCAATCGAAGGTTGTAAAACGGTTTCAAGTTGTACGTTGGGTAAGTAAATGATAACCGCTGTATTCATGATAAAAAGGATACTCATGAAAATACAAACGTATGCATATACCCGCATC
>Ga0214923_10006440_pt1 | contig 13192 bp, 15 predicted proteins | sample LL1510_MetaG_FD_177993 | JGI IMG/M metagenome (GOLD analysis project Ga0214923, IMG submission 177993) | Freshwater microbial communities from Lake Lanier, Atlanta, Georgia, United States - LL-1510 | ecosystem: Environmental > Aquatic > Freshwater > Lake | place: USA: Georgia | collected...
ATTTCCAAAAATTCCAAAAATGCAAAAAATAAAATTTCCCCGATTTCCAAAAAAATAAAATTTCTAAAATTCCAAAAATTTTCTCGATTTCCAAAAATTTTTCTCGATTTCGCGAAGCCACACCCCCACCCGTCCAAAAGTTCGGGTGTGGCTTCCTGTGTCTGTGTTTAATTGAGTTTGATTTTCTTAACTAAAAATTTTAATTGAATAGTATTATTAAGATTATTAAATCTTTCCTTATCTTCAATACTTACATTTCGCTGTGAATTTTTAACCACTCGTCTTAAGTTATTACATAGGACAAAAGCCTCTCCATTATGATAAATATTTTGAAAGAACTTTATCTGATTTTTGATAGCACCCTTTGCCTTTCCTTTTTTAATTTCATAGTCGCTACCAATTTCTTTATTGCTTCCATTAGTATTGCACCAGTTAAAGACTTGTAAGTCAGTATAATCTTCTTTAATCTCGGCAGTCTTTTCAGTAATAATATCTTCCTCGTCTTCTTCTTCATCATCTTTACGAATCTTAATCTTCTTACCATCTACCATCTTATATTTATTGTTTTTAATGATAACAAATTCCTCATCACCATTAAGTAATAAACTTTTCGGATTAACGCCTTTATAACGCGTTTTAATGTATAATACTTCACCATCTATAATATTGGCAACTAACCAGAATTTTTTCTGTAATAGAATGAATAGGTTATTATCTTTGAGTTCATTTTCAAAACTTCCGAATACTTTGCTATTAGGGCTGTGTAGTGGGTGATTCTCTTTATATCTTATATCATACTTTTCTATTTCTTCCCAATGTGGGACTGGTTCCTTGCCATATTGTTCATACCAGATTTTCATATCCGTATCTCTAAATTTAAGTGCATCCGTATCCATATATAAACACGCTTTCAGCCCAACAGGTGCAAGCATTTTCTCATACATATATGTTCTAGCGTGTTCATAAATAAAACAGCCTAAGTAAATTGGGGATTGTCTTTTAATCAATTCTTGATTTTCCATTGTATAACTTACAAAAATTTTATCTCCAATATGGTTGATTGTGTTAATATCATATTTAGCCTTAATTTTTTCATAATCATCAAGTTTATCAATTAAACATACTTTATTATTAAACAATCCTTGAATAACTTTACCAGATAAGGAATTCATTAATAACTTAAGAGTGGAGCGTAGTGCGGGGTTGTATTTATCATCATCTACCGAGTCTAATAAATCTTGGTCATTCTTGGCTTTCATTAGTTCAGCAATAAATTCAAACATTTCAGTGGATTTAATTTTCTCAGTAAAATAAAAACTATTTCGTGTTGTTTCTTTTCTATCTTCTCCAATAACTGTAATTGAATTTTTAATATTACATACAACACCAATATTTTCATATTTCTTAAGTAATTCAATTGTAATATTACTAATTAAATAATTCTCTAATATAGCCTCACTTCCCCATAAGTTTTCTGTTCCTGTTTTCTCTGCGTATATATTAGGTAGATTATTGGCTTTTAATGCCCGTTGGTCAATATCACAATACCAGAAACCTAATTTTTCACTAGGTTTATAATATTTATCAGCATTTTTAATATCTCCGCACGGATAATAACAATTAAATACTGCCATTACGAAAGGGTATAAACTACATACATCTAAACTTGCTATTTTTTCAAATAGTTCAATTGTGCCGTTAAATGTATCACATCGTCCTGCGATTTTATATTTCTGTAAATCCTCATATTGATTAATATCTAACTTAGGTAGATTCATTTTCTTTTCAATAATATGTAAATCCATTCGTTTCTTTATGATAGAACCTATTGTAGTATATTTAGTAAATTCTTCTTTGTGAAGAAAGTCATAACCTTTAATACTTACTAAGGAGTTGTAATATTTATAAAATAGAACTGCTAAACTTAACACATCATTGTTATTATAACTTTCTAATTTTTCGCTTTCTCTCATCATAGAAATAAATTTTTCCTTACCTATAACGCGTTTTTGCATATCAGTAATAGAAGAATCTTCAATAGCATCATCAATACATTTATTATATTTCATCTGTATTTCATTATGGTCTATTTCCTGTTTAGAAAATTCTGCAGGAACTTTAAAGCCATTACAATTATCTTTCAAACTACCTACTAAGTGCTTGTGTATATCATACATTGAATGTCTTCCGTTAAATTTAAAATTAAGTAATTGATTACCATTATATTGAACATCATTAGCGTTGAAATGAATGGCGTTATTATTATTATTTTGCATTTTATATTCTACAATTCCACGAAATAGAATAAAGTTGTCGAAATTAGCACCATTAAATGATACGAATTTTAAAAGTCTGTTTTTCTGAAATTCAATAATCCATTCTATAAACTTCTTATTACAATCAAATCCAACATAATTAAAAATTCTTTCTGGGTTTCTTAAAGTTTGTTCTTCTATAGTCTCACGAACAACCCCCTGCATAAATTCTCGTTGTTGTTTCCCTTCTGTTGTTTCATTTTCAGGTTTAGTTTCACATCCTGCTAAGGTTTCCATTTCCCTATGAGACATATAAAACCAAGAAAGACTATACGGTTCCATACAATTACTGCAATCCCAATCAACAACGGTTTCATAATCGAAAAAAACATATGTTAAATCCATTTCTTGCTTTGCGTGTTCTGTATCAAATTTATAAACAATTTTAGCATCATATAGTAAAGTGTATTTATCTTCAATCTTCTTAAATAACTGACCAGTTGAACTAATACATAAATCATCCACTATTTCAATAACATTATTAGGTATAATATCAACGTGTTTATCAACAGGACAATATAGTAAGGTATAATTATATGTTTCTTCACTACAGAATAATGTTGTGATTTTAAACTGTGATTGGTTAATCGGATATAAACAAGTATAATTCTTACCAATTCTAGCACTAAATGATTGGTTATTCTTCTTAATACTATCCATATCTATTTTGCGAATAATATTAGAAATGACTTTTACCTTGAGTTTATTATCTTGTATAAATTTTATCATTGCTTCATATGTATTAATTACTAAACCTGAACCTGAAGGAATATCCATATGTTCCAGACAATTCATAAAACATTCATCCTTCTTACCGCCATTATTTACATCTAATACCTTAAAAACATTTTTAATCGCTTCTGATTGAACAGCACGTAAGCGTGAAAAGTATATTACAATCTTGCTAAAATCAGCATTGTATTCATTAGTATCTATAGGGTCGCTACCTACATCACCAGAAGCACCTGAAACAATATCATTATAACGAGAAATAAAGTTTTGATAATTATCGAAATTGGAACCATCAATACTACGCCATATAGCACGATTACGTGGTGCTGTCCAGTGTAACTGAACTGATTGCATAACCCAGAAATTAGAATTAACATTATCGATTTGAGTCTTAACAAAGTTATAAAACTCTTGTGTAGTTGTAATTCCTGTAGTAAATAGTTCGATATACATAAAGTTGCTAAACATGTCCCCGATTCTAGAACCAGTTAGATGCTCGGCTACATAGTTCTCTCTATAAATCTTATTACGTTGTCTAATAATTTCATTACGCTGTTGGGTAAGCAAAGCAATAGATTCATTAGACTTGTTAATCGCTTCCTTAATTCGCTTGCGTGTGCTTGAGTAATTATCTAAATAGTTACCTGTTATGGGATTAAATATAGTTGAATTTCTTGCTGTTCTATTCATATCAATATTGCTCGGCATTTGATAGAACTTGGGAACCTTAGGTATCTTAGGTAGAGTCTTAGCAACAGGTCGTAGCGAATTTAGGATGGATTGCTCTTCATTAGAAATATTATTTAGTCTATTAGCCATTTTAAATTATAGTAATTTTTTAAAATCGTAATTTAAATTTGCTAGTTGTAATTTAGTTATATATTTATTCTTTAAATAGAAAATTATTTTATATATTTAAATTATAATTAATTAATTTATTTAAAAAAGGAATTAAAAAATGTAAAAATTGAGCGATTGTTTAATAATCACGATAGATGCAATATCTAGAAAAATAAATTTAATTAATTATTTTGCGTTCAGCATTTTGTTTTTGCTTGGCTTTTTCTCTATATCTCTTCATATATTCCTTCTTATCTTGTTTAAATTCTTCATATTTCCCTTCTTCTTTAATTTTATTTATTCGTTTTTGCATATATTCGGCGTTTCGCTTGTTAAATGCTTCTATATCTTTATCTTTTAATCTATCAATATAAGCCTTTGATGCTTTTCTTGTATAAATAGGTGTCTTATATTGTTTATCTGTATTCACTTGAGTATTTTCCATTTTAGTAGAATTCTAAATTTGTCTTTAGTATATATATATATTTAAATTTCAGTTTTAAATCAATTAATTATATATATACATTATAATATATTTGAAAATGGATAGCCTTGCCATTGCTGGATTATCATCTGGCATTGTTGCAGTTTTAATAGCAATATTTACGCATTTGAAGCATTCTGAGTGCTGTGGTGGTTTTAAATTAGATACATACAGTCCAAATGAATTACAACCACAAATAGTAATATCACAACCAACAACACCGCATAATACACCACAAATAACAGCAAAATCTCAAGAAACTAATTTATGAAGTAATTTACTAGAACACCTCTAGCAATTCCAACGGGTATTATTTCGCCCATATATGTATCATTATAAATATATATTATTTTATCTCGCTTTGCCCCGGCATTATATTTAATTTCTTTAATCTTTAAATTTATAGCGTATTCATCAAATAGTGATTGTAAATATGCTGTATTTTCTAAGGGGTCGGGGAAAAATGGTAGAAATAATTCTATAGAATGTATTTGCATATTGTATATTATATTATATATATATATTTATTACAAAATTTAATCGCTATTTATTATTTGATTTCTGGATTTCATATATTTTTGTTTGGCTTGTTCTAGTATCTTTTCTCTATTATCATAATATCGTTGTTGATTATATTGATTAATTTTAGTTTTATATGCTTGATAATATTCTTTTTGATATTCTTTATTAGTTCTAGATGGTATATATTTATTAATGCATATATCTTTATTTAACTCTATATGATATCGTTCTCTTTGATATAATTGTTTTCTTGTCTCATATTGGATTTCTTCAATTAATGTAATTATTGCATCACCTAGTTTAATTAGTTCATAACTAGTATTTTTATAACACCCCCCATTTAAGAATAATTTATAACTTGATTTATGACAGGAAAATCTCGTTTCTAATGAATGACAAGTTGAACCAATATAAATTTTATCTGTCATACTACTTGTAATTTTGTAAATTTTCCCATTCTGTAAAGGCATTGTATTTGTTATTATATATATATATTTTTATCACACAGATTAAAACGCAATTTTATCCTCTTTCCCAGAATCTAGTTTCCATAGTAGTAGGGCTAAAGAAATCAGTAATTAGACCTTTGACAATAGCAACATCAATTTCTTTACAACTAAATAAATCAAAATACATTTCCCGATTATCGCAGAAATGACAACAACAATTGCTAGTCGTTATGAGTTGTGAATACGTCCAACCCTTTAAATGGTCTTTTCCAAAGTATTCTAGTTGGCATTCTCCGTGCTTTTCCATTTTGACTGCTTTAATTAATACTTCGCCGAATATCTTTATAAAGTGCGGGTCTGCTACGTTTTCGTTGCATCCTTTGGCATCAATTGAAACATGGTATCCCCAAGGCATATTTATTTATTATTATAATATAGAGATTTTAAAAATGGAAAAAGCAAAACAATTAGAAGAATATATTGATAGTGTTATTAAACGTCTCAATGAAATCAAATTGGATTTGGATAAAGAAGTGGAATGCGGATATTTTGGCTTGTCTTGCCTTGCTTGGTCTATGGAAGTATATACCATTCGGGATTATCGACGCCGAAAGAAAAAAGGGGATAAGGGTGATAGTGATAGCGAAAATGAATTATTACCCTAAGCAGTATTTTGCAATTGCAATACTTCCACACTAACATAATCACTTATATCAGTTGAAATAGTGCCAGCAGATACGGTAGCCTGTATTTTGAATGATAATATATATAAATCAGGGTCTACAACCCAATTAAAGTTAATAGGGTATGAATGATGCCCGTTTCTAGAAAAGGATTGTACAAATGATTGTAAAAGATTTTCATTTACTCCGTCTATTTGTATTAAATCAAAAGTAATATTCGGGCTTGCATTTGAAATACTGAAATTGAATATACATTTGAATAGCGTTCTCAATTGTGGTATTATGTTATTTTGGTTTAATTTTTCAAATAAATTTATTGTTATCAGATTCTTTTTTTCTGTTTGAACGTTATTATAAAAATCTATATTTCTATACGCTGAGAAGCCTCCAGCGGGCGCCCACGTCAACCCCTGTATTCCGTTGCTCTGTAAGACATTGCCTACTCCACCATTGTCTCCGCCATAAGAACCGCCATCATATGAAGGATTATTTGCGTTGATATTTAACCGTCCATAATCATCTATAAAATGTGCCTTTGCACCGTTATTATATGTTAAGAAAATATTAGATACTTGTGCCGGGTCTCCTTGTCCTCCTGCATTAGGCGTAAATATTAAATTACTAGATTGGCTAGAAAGACTAACACCATTTGGCATAGTTGCAAATTGCCCATAAGCAATAGTGCTTCCACTAGAATTGATGCCAAAGTCGGCATAATATGAATAATCATCCCCTAAATCATTTTGAACTAGAATATGCGCGCTGGCACCATCATCTGCATTTTTATTTTGAACTATTATTCCGCTACAATATGTAGCATCATTAAAACCACATTCAATACCTATAAGACTTGCTGATGTGTATGATAAATTTTCGCCTACTGTAATTACTCCTTTATTTGCATTGTGTGTAAAATCGCTGGCACCTGTGGCGCCTGTTCCATTACTTAATAAAACATATTTATCTGTAATATTAAATTGAAATGAACCAGTGGCACCAGTAGCACCAGTAGCCCCAGTCATACCAATATCACCAGTAGCACCAGTAGCCCCGGTCATACCATCAGCACCAGTAGCCCCGGTCATACCAGTTGCACCAGTCATACCAATATCACCTGTCATACCAGTATAACCAGTATAACCAGTATAACCAGTATAACCAGTAGCACCTATATCACCTGTCATGCCAGTTGCACCAGTTGCACCAGTAGCCCCGGTCATTCCATCAGCACCAGTAGCACCTGTAGCACCTGTAGCGCCAGTAGCACCAGTCGAGCCAGTAGCGCCGTTAGCACCAGTAGCACCAGTTGCACCACCTCCAATAATAGATACTTGCCCCAAATAAAGCCCATCTGTTCTATCAGAAATTCCGTAAAAACCGTTAAAAGACATTTTATTTATATATTACAATATAATAAGAATAAAATTTTAAAAAAGGGTTATGCATATAAAATTTGGTGATTCTTTAGTTTTTTATGAAAATTGTGAATATTCAATGCAATATTTAAAATTAATATTTGCAAAGGATAATAAATTAAAAGAAAGAACAATTAATAACTATGTTTCTAGAATTAATAGACTTGCAATATTGGCTACCAATCAAACATATAGATATACCAATGATTATTTTTTACAATCTAGAGAAAGTATATTAATAAAATTAGAACATAGTGATTTAAAAAATAAAAAAATGTATTTAAATGCTGTGCAAAAATTTAACACCAACAAACACTAGCAGTTATGGTTGTTGCCTCACTAGAAGCCAATTTTAAATATTTAAATGGTAATGTTAAAGCAAATCCAAAATCACTATCTTCTAGAATATTATAAGTGTATTGAGTATAATAAAAATTATTATCTCCAGAACTTACAAGAATAGTCAATATTGTAGCATTACTCGAATGACCATAAATACTTACTGATTGATTATTAGTTATTTTTGCATTAGCGTAATTTGTTGAAACATCACCGGCACCAACTACTGCATTATCCCAAATTGGCGTAGAAAATTTAGTTAATTGTGTATTGACGTTCCATTCACCATATTGAGAAACAGGCAAAAATGCATTAGTGATATTTACATCTGCACCAGTCCCTCCAGGTTTATATGATACATTAGATTTATATATAGTTTGAACCGTTAAATTATCTATATTTGTTGTTGCTGTTAATGTTAATTTGAAATATTTACATTGAGGGGTTAGTTTGTAATTAAAAAATGGTTCTGCGCCATAGGTGAATGTTTGAGTAGATGATGATATTGTTGTTATTTTATCAACTGAAAAATCAAATTGAATAGAGTAATTTCCCTCTGCATTAACAGATACATCAATCTCGCAAAAATCAACTATATTATCATATTCACCTATTAATATAAAGCCATCACTCACATTTTGCAGTGGTAGAGCATTTACCAAGGAAACCGACATAGCGAACTAATTAATTATAAGATTATTATATAATAGAGATATATTTTTCTGGATTTACAAACAATTATCTAAGTATAATATAATATATATAACAAAGGAAGGGGCACGGAAAAGCCAAAGGCTTTAGGGATTAAATTAACAAAGTTAATTTTCGGGGAAACCTTGGTTTCTTCGATGGATAAAGTAATTAAATCAGTATATGCAAATGACCTATCAGGCAATGATGTATCATATATTACACGCGGAAAAGCAAAAATAGTTTTATATAAGGATTTATTAAATGCCACTAATATTTTGGATGTTATTGGAAATACTAATCAATGTATATTGTTATTTCCTACTGAAATGGATGATAATAACGGGCATTGGGTTGCTATATTATATCATCCAAAAATTAATACAATAGAACATAGTGATTCTTACGGATTAGATGCAACACAGGAAATAGGCTATTCAACTAATCCATATGTTAAGGAAAAATTACTCAATAAACTATATTTACAAGCACAGAAAGATGGTTATAAAATCGTGTATAATACATTTAGATTTCAAAAATTAAAAACTGGATATAATCAATGTGGGAGATTTGCTAGTATTCGATGCAGATTTCATTATTTATATATGGATGAATACGCAAAATTATTAATGGGGCAAAAAGAGAGTCCTGATTGGCTTATTACTTGCCTGACATTTATTTCTTTGAAGGAAGATGAAAAAGAAGAGCAGGATATACTTCAAATTTTTTCTAAGTAAATCAGGATTTTAGAAAAATCCCGAACGCAAAAATATATCTAAGTATAATATAATACACTAATAAAGGAAGGGGCACGGGGAAACCTTGGTTTCTTCGAATGAAAGATAAAATCTATTTATATGAATCTGATAAACCTACTAAGAAATTCTATATCCAATATATTAATCCGAAAACTGGACGAGAAAAAAGAACCTATTTCGGTCAGGCTGGTGCAAATGATTACAGAATTACAAAAGACGATGAAGCCAAAGCCCGATACCTTAAAAGACATCGAGGAATGGGAGAAGATTATACGAACATATATACGCCCGGTGCGTTAAGTAAATTCTTATTATGGAATCAGAAAACACTCAATAAAAGTATTAAGGATGTAAATGAAAAATTTGGTGTTAAGATAATTAAAAAATTCTAAGCAGGATTTAGAAAATCCCGAAAATCAACTTTGTTGATTTAATCCCTAAAGCCTTTGGCTTTTCCGCGCGCAAACAAATATCTAAGTATAATATAATAAAATGGCAAACGCTAAACCAAGTGCTTATCGCTCGATGCAATTAGCATCCTTAGGATTATCAAAACCAACAAATAAAGATAATAAAGGTGTATTATTGAGATGGACTAAACAGAACTGGGTGAATCTTAACGCCTTGAAAGATATGGGTATATATATTCCGTGTGGTAAAAAATATCCAGGGCAAACAGAACCTACAGTTTGCAGACCTAAAAAGAAAGTAGGCAAAACACCATTACCGCTAGCAGATGATTTAACAAAAAGACAAATAGAAAAAGCAATAGAGATAAAGAAAAAGGGGAAACGTATAAATTGGAAGGATTTATAGAACTTTAACTTCTTGTTCGCCAATAATACAACTAGGGAAAGAACGTTTAACAACAGCCCATCGACTTCGTTGCCCTAATTCCTTAAGGTAATTAACATCGTCGCGACCAAATCCATAATATCGCTTAACAAGATTTGTTATTGCTGAAAAATTACTTCTTGGGAAAACGCATACTTCATCACTTTCATTAAGTAATACTTTACTCTCTGCACCCATAAGAATTCCGTGGGCTATACATACTGTGGCTATATTTTCGTGTCTTCCTACTTGTAGGCATTCATCACGAAATCTAAACACGGCTTCTTTCAATGCTTTATTTGTAATACTTTCAATATCATCAAAGCAAACCATACTATTTTTAAATTCTTTAATACTCATAGGGTCTGTTATAACAGATTCATCTAATTTAACGTATATAGGCTTTGCCTTTTCAAATGCTTCATCTTCTGTAAGTGCAGAAACAACAAATATATCATTCTTTTTATATTTTTTCTTATACTCCATCATTAACCGACCTAAGAACGTAGATTTACCAACACCACTCGGACCGAATATAGCGAAGCGGAAAGACTCAGCAATCGGTATAGGTTGCACGGTTCCCTGCTCTTTTGGTATCTGAATATACTTACGTAATAAATCCTCTAATAATAATTGTGCTTGTTTATATGCTTCGTGCATATTAGCATTCCTTGGCATTATATCCGGCTTTGATTCTCTTATTGCCTTCTTCAATAATATCATATTAACAGCATTTATATTTCTTAAATTTGTGTAGAATGATTTAGGCAAAACCTGGTCTCTTACAGGAGAATCTATATCGCTTTTCTCATTATCAATATCAGTCACATAAACTGTTTTTACTACTTTATTGCCTTTTTGAATCTCAGCAATTGGCGTTCCTCTGCGAAATGACAACATTTTCAGGATTTAAGAAATCCCGAGCGCAAAACTATCTAATTTCTATTACTACTATAATACAATAATATTTTTATTCGTGATAAAATGTTTTTGAATTATTATGTTATAATATATTAAGATTGTATAATATGCCTTATAAAATAAAAAAGGTTAGAAGCAAGGGTGCGCGAGGGGCTGAAGCCCTCGATTTGTATTACGTTATCAACACAGAAACTGGTCATCGCCATTCAATGGAGCCATTAACTAAGGAAATGGCAAAGAAGCAACTACGTGCAATTTATGCTAACTATGGCAAGGGCGGTGGATTACGTGCAGAAGGTGAAGAGAAAGCAGGCTCAGTATGCCCAAAATGTGAGGCTGGAATGTGTTCCAAATGTAATGATAATAATGGAGTATGTTCTGAATGTAATAATGGGGAGCAATGCCAGGATTGTATTGAAGGTGGAGGGATAATGGATTTTTTGAAATCTATCCCTGGTCGTTTATCTGGTTTTGTTAGTGGTAAGCGTTATGACTATCAACCAAATGACAGAAAATTAATGGCTGAAATAGGTAATCAAATAGTTAATGGTATTTGTGTTTATCGTGTTCCATTAGATAAAAATCTTAATAAGGCAGTAAATGCGATTACATTAGGCAAATTTCAGGATTTTAAAAAGAAAAATAACTATGATGATATGTTTCATTTATACGCTGTGGCAATACTTGCAAATGGTGAATCAGTTAAATTCGAAAAGAATGAAGTTATTAATCTAGATAAGGTTAATCCTGCGTCATTACCACAAGGACAATATAAATTAGATGTTAATATAGAAAACGGACAATCCAGAGTGACATTTAAACAGATGTTAGATAAAACACAAGCACAAATGGGTAATGATAGATACTGGAATTATGACCCATTGAAGAATAACTGTCAAAATTTCATCTATGGTGTTATGTTGGCTAATAATTGGATTAATATCAATCCGCAATTAAAGGATTTTATACTACAACCAATAGGGCAACTAGAGCAACAATTAAGTTCAGCACAAAAGGGAATTATGTCAGGAATTACAAAATTGGGAACACGATTCAATATATTATTGAAGGGTAAAGGGTTTGATGTATTAAATACTGATGATAATATAGAGGAATAAATTTCTTGGTATATATCAATATATAGTTTGCGTAATGGAAGAGGGTTTAAATTTGCTATTGATTGGGTGCGGTGGTGTTGGTAAGGCAGTTTTAGAATTATTATTTCTAGAAAATATAAATGTTAATAAACTTGTAATTATTGAACCGAAAAAATTACCTGAATGGATTAAACCTGATATGCATATTATGAAAGCACTAACAAAGGAAAATGTTAATTCGATTCTAGAACCATTATTGAAATCTAGACCATTTGTCATAGATGTATCTATAAATGTAGACCCACCTATAGAATTAGTAAAAAAATACGGATGTAATTATATCAATACTAGTTTAGAAGGATATGCAGATAAAGACGCGAAAGAACGTGATATAGAAGATGAAAAACAATTGAAAGAATCAGTTCTATTTTTCCGGCATAATAAGGCTAAGAAAAAATTTGAAAATACTACATCACGTTTTAATCCTTCAGTATTAGTAGATAATGGAGCAAATCCCGGATTAGTTAATAATTTTGTTAAACAATTACTGGAAGATGTGGCTACAAAATATAATGATGAAGAAAGTTTAAAGGATATTAAAAATGAAAATTTTCATTTAGCGAGCGAACGTATGGGATTGCAAGTTTGCCACATATCAGAGATAGATACGCAGGATACAAAACAGGATTTACAAAAATATAATAGACCTGCCAAGGGTGCTCGAGGGGCTGAAGCCCTCGTAAAGATGTATGGTAGTTGGTCGCCTTGCGGTTTTTATGAAGAATGTGTTAAGGATTTCCTTAGTATTGGATATGGTTCTCAAGAAAATCAAAAATCTAAAGAATGGAAAAAACTAACAGATGCTAAAAACAATTTAGTTCGTGTAATTAATAAACGCCCTTGTGATATTCAAGCGAATTCTTATTGCCCTAATCATAAAGGGGAAATAAAAAAATATTGCGGTTATGTTATACCACACGGAGAGAATTATGAAATAGCAAAATTATTGAAACATAATGATTATCAAGTATCTGTTTATTATGTATATGGAGCCCCGAAATTTGCAGTAGATAGTATTAATAGAATAAAAGCAAATGGATATAAAGAACCTGA
>Ga0214923_10006441_pt1 | contig 13190 bp, 8 predicted proteins | sample LL1510_MetaG_FD_177993 | JGI IMG/M metagenome (GOLD analysis project Ga0214923, IMG submission 177993) | Freshwater microbial communities from Lake Lanier, Atlanta, Georgia, United States - LL-1510 | ecosystem: Environmental > Aquatic > Freshwater > Lake | place: USA: Georgia | collected 2015-10-15
AATTCTTTAACTTGTTTATCAGCTAATTCCTTAGCTTGTTTATCAGCTAATTCTTTAGCTTGTTTATCAGCTAATTCTTTAGCTTGTTTATCAGCTAATTCCTTAGCTTGTTTATCAGCTAATTCCTTAGCTTGTTTATCAGCTAATTCTTTAGCTTTTTTAGTAGCTTCTATTTCATCTAATATTTTTTTATTTTCAGCATCTTTAATTTCTTGTTGAATTAACATTTTCTTTCTTAATTCTTCAGCTATTTTCTCTTCTTTGATTTTGGCTTCTCTTGCTTTTTGTTCTTCTTCAATAATATTTTGTTTAGATAGTACTTCTTGAATAATTTTCTTATTTTCTTCTTCTTTAACCTGCTTTTCTACTTTTTGTTCAGCAACTACATCTGCATATTTTCCTTTTTGTTCTTCTTCTAATTTCTTTAATCTTTCTGTTTCTTTCTTTTTAAGTTCCTCTTCTTCTTTTTGTTGTTTAATTTTAGCTTCTTCAAGAATGAGTCTTTCTCTTTCAGCCTGGGCTTTCTTTTCTAGTTCTGCTCTAGCAAGTTTATCTTGTTCAATTTTAGCAAGTTTAGATCTTTCTTCAGCTAATCTAACTTGTTCTTGTCTTTCATCATCAGCATCAGTAATATCTGGTTTTTTGCCACCACCACCTCCAACATTACCACAATTATTTTGAAATGTATTATTTTCTAAATAAGCTTTTCCAATTTGTGAATCTGTTAAATTAAGATTTGATATACAAATAGTCATTGATTTATCTCCTCTATCACGAACCAAATTATATGCTGTATTCCAAGAATTTTCTTTTGTTTTCATACATGATGAATCTAAATAACCAGGATATTGTTCACCAGTTTCACGCTTAAAAATATTAAGGGAATATGTAGTATTTTGATTATCACCATCAAAATCTATTTCATATTGAGAAGCAGTTAAACCATAAGGATTTTTATCTTTATCTGGAGTTTTATCAATATCTTTTGAAGGTTCTGTATTTAAATTAGGACCAAACATAGAATTAACACAAACACAAGCAGGGCTTCCTGTATATAATACAGGATTACCTTTTTCTGTTCTAGTACATTGAGGATTTTTAACATTCCATACAGATCTTCTTTTACCAGTTTTAGAATTTTTTTCATTAGTAAGAAGTAAACATCCTTGATCATATAATTCCTTAGCACAAGAATCTAACATTAATTTATCACATGTTTTAGCTAAATCATCCATACTTTTATTATCCATACTTGGACCACAATATTGACCTCTTTCAGCATCTGAATTTAGTTTAATAGTATAACCAATATTAACAGTTTCCAAACAACTTAGACCACCTTTTTTACAATCTATATCAATATCTTTAATTGTATCAGGTATTGCTGGTAAAGGTATACCAAGAGTTTTTGCAGGATTTGTACTAACCGCACCTACACAACAAGCTTTTAATTGATTTATCTTAATATTTTGATTACGATTAGCATCAGTAAAATATGGTACCTTATTTTTATTTTCAAATGTCTGTTCGTGAAAAATCTTTTTTATTTCTTGACCCAATAAAGTATTTTCTTTAATCTTATATTGATTATTTTGATCTGAAATAGTATTTCCCATTATATTATATTAAATAATATAAAATAATTATATTATTTAATATTTTTAATTATTTTTTTCAATTAATGTAATTTCATTGGATTGTTTACCACTCGACTTTAATATAAATATTTTAATATTTGAATCATCATGAATTTCATGTAAATATAATTTATTTAATTCTATTATTGTTGAAGGTTCATGTTTATCTTGATCTAAATATAATAATTTATCTAATTGAATTATACGCCCTTTAATATTTCTACCATCTAATTTTGCATTTTCAAGATGAGAAGAATAAGGTATTAGTACTGTTTTCTTTTTATTAGATTCTCCTACATCTCTTACTGATACAGTTATTAAATTATTATGAGTTAATTTAACTGCATCAACTGCTTTAATTGCTAAAATAGGTTCTCTTATAATTTGAGTTGTACCTTTTTGTAATGATTCTACTACTTGTTTTGTATTTTGTCTTGCATGTTTATCATAATCAGGTATGAGTTTGCTAATTTTTTCATATAGTAATCCCATTAATTTCATATTAGGATTACCTTTATTATCTTTTATATCACTTAATCTTATCATTACATAATCAACTTTATTTTTATCAGTATAAGTTATATATTGATTTTGATTTTTAACATTATCAGTTAAATTAATCATAGTTTCACAAATAGTTGGTTTATTAGTAAATACAGCAATATAAGCTAAATATAACATACCCAAAATTAAAATTATTGTTAATATTTTTTTCATAATATATTTATTACTTAGATATTTATTATTAAATTATTAAATTTGAAATATTAAATCTATATATAATTCCTTCCATAGGATTATATAAATTGGCTATAGATTTATTTGCAATTACTAATTTTAAAACTAATTCAACAATTTTTTCTTTATCAATTATTTTATTATTAGATATTTCAATAATATTTATATCATCATATAAATCTATTTGACAATAATATTTAAGAGTATGATTCCAACATAAACCTCCTAATTTAATATCTTTAAACATATTAATAAATTCATCTAAATTTGGTTCAAAATTAAAATTTGATTTAGGATTAATATATTGTAGATAATTAGATGGATTATAATATGGATTAGGATCAATTTTATATTGTATAATTAATTTAATTAAATTATTTAATTGTTCTTGATTATAAACTTGACCTGTAATATCACATTTAGTTATAGTTTTTAATCCAATTGTTTTTATTTGTTCATATTCAAAATTTGATTCTTGTAATTTATCAAAATTTATTAATGAATTTAATTTATTTTTTTTCATTTTTAATAATTTATCAATTGGTTTATACTTTTTTTCTAAATAATTTTCTAATCTATGAATTTGAAATTGTTGATAAATACATTTAGGTATTAATTTAAATTTATAAAATTCATCATATTTAAAAATATTTTCTTCATAATATTTTTTTGTTACTGTCCAAAATATAATATTATCAGTTAAAGTTTTAATTAATAAATTTATATAATTTTGATCTTGATAAGTAATTTTAAGTTCTATAATATCATTAGATGATTTTTTTAAATAAGTTGCAAACTGTTTTAAATCATTTATTAATTCTAAATTTGGTATTGTATTTTTATTATATTTTACTTTTTTAATACATTCAGGTTCTGATGAAATAAAATTAGACAAAGCAAATTGTCTAGAAATTAAAAGTATTGGATTATTTTGAGTTAAATTTATTTTAGTTATAGTATAGTTAGCTTTAATATCAATTTGATTTGATTTAAATGGTACATAACCTATTTTCTTTCCATCTATAGTATAAGCACCAATTGCTTCTGAATTAAGTCTATTAGATGGATTTGGTATTAATTTAATTTGGTCACCTATTTTTAATTCTTTAATATTATATGCATATGTATAAGTTCCATCAATTTGGATAAATTGCATTAAAAATATATATAAAAAAAATAAATTAAAAACGTTAATTGAATAAAATTATAGTTAAAAATTAATATATAAATTTTTTAATTTCTAAGTTAATTATATAAATGACTGTATCTAGTCTTAATGCTCTTGTTAATAGTTCTGTTCTTAAATCTGAAAGTGGAGGTGGTGGTGGAGGTGGAGTAAACCCAGATGATCCTTTAGTTTTAAATAGTACTTTAAAAGTTGGTAGTTATGTTGGTTTTAATGGTGTAGATCCAGTAGAACCTGCAACAATTGGAGGTGATGCTAGTTCTGCTGATATAGAAGGAGCAGTAAATCTAATTAATCAACTTAGAAGTGCTTTAGTTAATACTGGTATTGTTATAGTAGGAGGAGGTTAATCATTAATTAAATATTTTATTTTTACTAAAAAATAATTAAGATTTATTTATTAGTAAAATTAATTCATTCAAATCTTTCAACCATAAATCTTTATTAGTTATTTTTTCTAATTTTTTAATTTGAGATTTAATATCAATTAATTTACTATCTAATTTATCCAAATTTGCTTTTGTTAATTGTTTAAATGTCATTAAAGTAAGATAATTATATGAATCTACTACTTTATCTATTTTATTTTTTTCTAAAAACAAAATCATTTGTTTATCATCTAATTTAAATATTTTACCATTGGAATCAATTACTAATTTAATAAATTTAATTTGATTAAATAAATAATTATTTTCATCTTTTAATTTTTTTATCATTAATTCTTTTCTCTTACTATAAAATTCTAATCTCCAATTATAAAATTCTTCTAATATTTCATCAGTTGATTTATAAGTTTTTATTTGATATTTATCATTATATAAATTCATATTAGATTGTTTAATTGTTTTATATAATTTTAAATATTTATATAATTGTGATAAATTATCAGTATCAATTGTATTTAACATTTTATTAATATTATTAAATTGATCAGAATTAAATTTTAAAATAAAATGAACTGCTATATCTGAACTCATATTGGTATAAGACTTAAATATACCATCTTTTTTTTCATAAATTAATTCTTCTAAAAATTCCTTATAATCATTAGTCCATAATTTTATAGGTAATTCTGTTATATTTATTTCATTTTTCTTTTCATCAATTGTTAGTATTCCTGAACTAATCCATGTATTATCATCATATTTTATAATTTTTCCTTTAAAATTTTTATACCAAGGTATTAATTTATTTTTATTAGGTTTACCTTCTAATTTATTAATTAACCAATTAATAATATCATTTGGATTATAATTTGGAATAAAAGTAGAAAATCCAGTACCAATACCTTCAGTTCCATTAATTAAAATCATTGGAATAATAGGTATATAATATTTAGGTTCAATCATCATACCATCATCATCTAAATATTCTAATAATTCACTATCAACTTTATTAAATATTTTATTTACATAATTTTCCAAATAAGTATAGATATAACGGGCAGATGAATGATCTTTACCCCCCATTAATCTAGTTCCTAATTGTCCTTGAGGAACTAATAAATTTAAATTATTAGCACCTACAAAATTTTGTGCCATATTAATAATAGTAGATACCATAGACTGTTCTCCATGATGATATGCTGATATTTCAGCAACTGCAGCAGCTAATTGTGCAACTTTTAATTCATTAAATAGATTTCTTTTAAGACATGCATATAATACTTTTCTTTGTGAAGGTTTAAACCCATCTGAAATTGATGGAATAGATCTAATATTATCATAATTTGAAAAATGAATAAGTTCTTGATGAACAAATTGTTTAATAGTTATTGTAGTAGGTGGTTCTAATTGAAGAATAGAATCTGGATTATAATTAGCTAACCATATTTTACGATCATTAACTTTATCTTTAGCAAATGCTAATTGAATATCTGGATTTGAATTTTGTTGAGTATTAACAACTTCTATAATATTAGATTCAATTACTTTAAAATACTCACCAGCTTCTTTACTTGTTGATGTACCTAAACCTTTATAATATTTAATTTTCCATAAATATGAATCAGTTGTTTTTTCTTTCCAAGTTTTATATGCTCTTAAATTAGCAAAATTTAATACTTGTGAATCTTGTTTAGTTGCTTTAACTAAAGGTGTTACTAAAATTTTTAAAAATCCTTTAATTTCTAATAAACTAGGAAAAAAATAATCAAAGAAATTAATAATTAGTCCTTTGATATGAGAACCATCTTCATCAGCATCTGTCATTATCATAACTGAACCATATCTTAATTCTTTTATAGATTCTTGATTATAAGTAATTCCTGATTTAAGACCTAGAATTTTTTTAATATCAGTAATTTCCTGATTTCTATTAATTTGTTCAGTTGATGCTTCTCTAACATTAAGTAATTTACCTCTTAATGGATAAACTCCCCAGTTATTTCTTCCATTAGGTATAGCTGATATACCAGAAATAGCAGTTGCTTTTGCAGAGTCACCTTCTGTTAAAATTAATACACAATTTATTGATTTTTTGGTACCTGCATAATTAGCATCTTCTAATTTAGGTAAATTTTTAATTTTAGTTTTTTTAGTTCCATCTAATTTAGATAATATTTTTTGGTTAGATAGTGATACAACTTGTTTAAGTTGTGTAATTAAATCAGAAGTTTTAATTTGAGACCAAAAACTATCTGGTATTACACAATCAAATCCAAATTTATTTACTGGAGTATTTAATTCTTCTTTAGTTTGAGAATTAAAAGTTGGATTAATAACTGATGATTTTAAACACAAAGTTAAATAATCATTTAATAACTTTTTAGTTATATCTGGACTTACTATTTTTTGAAACTTTTCTAATAATAAATCCATTATATATTCTACATGTTTTCCACCTTTATTTGTAAAAATACCATTTACCCAAGAAATATGAGTTGCCGGATCATTAAATCTAATAGCAAAAACCCAATGTGGATTTTTTACACATTTACTAATATACCAAGGTTGATTACTATTACTATATAATAAATTTAAATAAGATTCAAAATCATTTATTCTAGTAATTTGTTTACCATCTAACCAAATGTTTATATTATTTTTACATAAACCAATTAAATCAATAACTCTTCTTTTTAATAAACTAATCATATCATTTGAAAAATTAGTTGTTTTAAATTTAGCAAAATCAGGATACATTGTTATTTTAATACCACCTACTATTTTTCCCCATGGCATAATTATAGCTTTTTCAGAACTATACTTATTAATTGTTGGTTTAGATATTTTACTTAAATTATTTTCAAATATTTGATGATAATATAGTTTTCTCTTAGCATCCCATACTTCTAAAATAAATTTAGTAGAAAAAATAGCAGATAATTTAGCACCTAATCCATGAGTACCACCTGTTATTCTTTGTTCTGATTCATTATAATTGGTTGAAGTTAATAGATTAGCAAAAATTAATTCAGGTATATAAATTTGATGAGTAGGATGTTTAACAATATCAATACCTATACCATCATTAAATATAGTAAATGATTCAGGTTTAATCTCAGCTGATATTATATGAAGAGTTGAATCTCTAATAGATTGGTCATAAGCATTAACAATTAGTTCATCTACAATTTTATATAATCCAGGACTCCAGTTAATATCAGTTTGAATAATTTGAGGTTTAGTATCTACTAAATAAATAAATTGTTTTTCACTTCTAAAATCTAAATCACCTACATACATTCCAGGTTTTTTTAAAACATGTTCTATTGGTGATAGTTTTACATAAGTTTGCTCAATTAAAATATCAGATTCAGATTCTAAATCTTTATTTTTTCCTCCTAATAAATTCAAATAATTATGCATTTAATAATAATAAAATTGAGAAATAAAATTAAAATTATGATGCTAAATAAACTATAATAATAAGTAAATAAGTTTTATAAAAATAATATCTATTTAGATGCAAGATTGATGAAAGAATTAAGTAATGAATCTAATTGTTTATTATTTTCAGCTTGAGAACTAGAAGTATTATTAGATAAATATTTATGACTATGATGTTTCTTAATACGTTTTTTTGTTTTAGTTTGATTATTTGGTTGAGTATTTGAATGAAATACAAACATATTATTATTTGGTACAGTATTTGGAATAATAAATTGAGAGTTAAAAGGATTTGTTGTTTGTGTTTTTTCACTAGTTTTATCTTTTTCTTCAAAATCATTAGATTTTTCTAATTCATTCATTAAATCTTTACCTATAAGTTTTTTCATAGTTTCAATATCTAGATTACTATTATCATTATCATTATATATATTAGATGTTTGTGTAGGTTGTATAAATGATTGATTTAATGAATCTAGTTTATCATGATAAGCTTTAGATTGTTTAGATAATAAATCCAAATTTAAAATATGTTTACATTCTGAATCTACTGATTCATCATCAGAAGACTCATATTGAAAATTTTGAAAATAATTAGGATCTATATGATTACCTAGTTTATTAGTTTGTTGTTGTGTAGGAGAAACCTCATTTATTTGTTTATTTGAAGTTTTAAAATATTGTTCTACATCTTTTATAAGTGATTCTTGATTAATATTAAGTTCTCTATTTTGTTTTTGAAGTCTTGCATTTTCTTGTTCAATTTCAATATAATTTTGTTTTAATTCATTGTGACGTATAACTAAATCATTAAAATATTGTTTAAGTTGATTATAATATTTAATATTAATAGTTTGATATTCAATATGTTTTTTAAGATGTTCAATATATCTTTTAAAATAGTCAATTTGTTTAATATAATTAGAAGTATAAAAGTTAATTATATTAATAAGAGAATTATTTGTAAAATCCATTATATATTTAATACAAATTAATACAAAATTAATTTAATTCAATTTTTTAGTTTATATTTATAAAAATTGAATTTAATTAATTTTATATTTATAAATTATAAACAATAATGGATTCTTTTGAGTTTATTATGATTGGTGATAGAAATACATTAGATTCACAAATTAAAACTCTACGAATAGATAATTCTGATAAAGTATTTATATTATATAAAGGTTGTATAATACAGGTATCAAAAAAATATGCTAAAGAAAATCATAATACTAAAGAATTTAAAAATAATGTACATACATTTATTGGTGATAGAATTAAAAATCTAATTAAAAATGATAATCTTAGTGAAGAAGCTTGTGATATAATAATAACAAATAATGTAAATAATAATATAGTAATAGTAGAATAATATAAATAAACTTAGTTAAATTTAAATGTATGTTTACATTCTAAACAAGTAACAAAAGTAGTTGGAGGTTCATCACCTGCTCTAGTTTGTTTTTGTGAAACTTGACATCTAGCTTTTTTACATTTAACACAAGTAAAAGCACTTGAACCAGATGCATTATTTTTTTTATATTCTTCCATTTCACGTTTTTTAATAATACTTTCATATTTTTCAGGATCTAGTTCTTCTGGTTTCATAAAGGCAATTTTAGTACCATCTATTTTTTTATCTTTAAGAGCTTTAATTAAATAATTAGATTCTTGATTAAATAATTGACATAAAATTTGTTGAGCTTTATCATCATAAATTTGTTGAATTAAATAAGGAGTATCTTGAGTATTAGCATATTCTATAGAATAATCATAAATTGAGTTTTCTATATCTTTAGCAATTTTATCATTAACAACTTTTTTAAGTTGCTTATCAATATTTGTACGACTATCAGAATCAATATTCATTAAATTAAATATATATAAGAATATATTTTTAAATTAATATTTTTCAATATTTATATTATACTTTTATTTGAAGAGATTGATTAGTATGATATATATTTGGTTTTGGTGAAGGAAGAGTTTTATATTCATTTATATAAATGTCCCAAGTATATGCAATAATCCATTTTTTTAATGGAATAATATATCCATTTTTATTAATTGTTTTAAAACTATCCCAATTAATTTCTTTAATATTTATTGATTTAAATTTTAATTGAGTATAACTATACATACTTTTTGAATTTTCATAAGTAACAGGAGTTACAATATTATTATTATATCTATTAGAAGTATCTACAAATATTGCATTAACAAATGAACTTGTATTATATAAACGAGGTCTAAATAATTTATGATTTAAATTCATAATACCAAGAATATTATTTGCTGCTTCTGTATCAGTAAAATCAGATTCAATTAAGTAAAGATTATTCCAAAAAGGAACTTCACGAGAATATTTAACAAATAGTTTCTTTTCATTACTATTTAGCCAAGTACCAAATCCTCTCATACGATACTTATTAATAATATCAAAAGGATCTTTTGAACCCGATATATACTGATAATCCGAGTTCATAAAAGTCATATGCGCACTAATACATTTAGGAGTAAGATATACATTAGATCCATTATAATAAGCACGAACACATGGAAGATGAAATTGTGCAACAATAGAGAAAAAGTCATCATACTTTAGAGAAAATAGTTCTAGAGGATGATTAATATACGGTGATTCAATTTTATATTTATATGTAAAAACTAGATCAATATCACTAGTTATTTTTTCATTAAAATGTTTATATTTTTTAGAGTTATTATAATTAATATAAATTCTAAAATCTATTTCATTTTGAATAAAAATATCTGGATATTTATTTTTAAGTTTATTAATTTCTTCATCTGAATAATTCTTAATAAATTCTTTATATTTTTGTTCACATAATTGTTCATAAAAAGGTTTAAATTTAGATTTAATAGCATCTTCATTAATATTTTCAATTATATATTTAACTTTATCAGTAATTTGTTCTGATTCATCAAAATTAATATTTTTATTAATAAATTCTTCAGTTACAAAGAGATAACCAATCTTATTAAGAATTAATTTGATATGTGATGGTTCAGCATAAGGAGCATTAAATTTACATATATTAAGTAGTATTTGATTATAGAATATATAAACATTATCAATAAATTCAAAATTATCTTTAATTTTAAACATTACATCAATATCAGAATTTGCATAATATTCATCAAAAAAGTTATTAAAATTTTCAGTTTGTATATTACTATTTAAAAATCTTGACATTAAAGGATGGTATTTTTGAAGACACGCTGACATTAAAGAACCTGTAATACCAACTTTATATTTATCAAAATCAAAACCATCAAATATATTGTTATTTGGATTTCTAGTACAAAAAATATTCATTCTAATTCGAAATTCTTCCATATTACAAATTCCTTGAGATTCATATAAGCCACTATAATCACTAATACCACAAAGATTTTGTGTTGGATTAAGTTCTGAATCAGAAATTAAAAGTGGAGAATAAGGATTTTCTTTTGGTTTAGCATGATTGAATGGAAATACTAAAAGTTTAGATGCTGTATTAATATCAAATATAAAATCATCAGATGTTTTAACCCATGACTTTTTAAGACTTTCTTCCATACAGAATACAATCCAAGCATATGATATTAAATATTTAAAAAGAGGAGCAAACTGTTCTATTTCTTTTTTCATTATATGAAGAACAAATTCATTATTAAGAACAAGATGACAATATTTTTTAGATACCATTAGATTAGATAATAAAAAGAATTTTTGTTTTTCATTAAAAATAAAAAATAGATGGTTAATATCTTGATGAGTAAATTTAGATTTTAGATTTAGTTTATACATATGAAACTCTTTTATTTCAATATTATCTTCTTTAGATTCTTGATTAATTTCTTTAATATAATCTTCTTTTTTAGTATTATTAATTACAGATGTATCAAAAATTTTCTTAATAATTGAAACAATATTTTTATCATTTATTCGAAGTGCTTTAAAACTTAGAGTTCTATTTTTAAACTTATTAGACATAGTTATTAAGCAATTAAGATGATTAGTCCAATATTGACTTTCTTCCAAGTTATTAATATTTTGTGAAATAAATTCATTAGCTTTAAAATCAGTTACTCCAAAATAATTATTAAGTATATTTATATTATAAATATTTTGGAGAGTATTTTGTGATTCATATTGTTCTAGATAATATAGTAAATTTAGATATTCAATATTAAAAATTGGAATAACTAAATTTTTGTTTGCTAATTCATAATTAAAAATATTATATGACTTTAGTTGTTCATCAGATAATATAATACAACTATCAAAATGTGTTTTATTTTTTAAAATTTTAATATTAGTTTTATAAATAAGAAGATTTGAACTAACTTGTTCAAAAATATCTGAACTTATTTGCCAATTATAAAATTCACTTAAAATTGGTTTATTATTTTTTTTAGCTAATATAAATACATTATTAAAATATTTAAATACATTAGTTTGGTCTATTTCTATATTAATTCCTTCATTTTCATCAAAATATGTAATATTATTTTTAAGAAAAGGATTATCAATTAATGACATTATAAAATAATCTATTAACATAATAGATTATATTATCAATTTTTTGTAAAAAAAGTTATTATAATTTAATAAACTATTTTATTATAAAAATCTTCCTTAAGAATAATATAATCCATCTTACACATATAATCTAATGCTTTATTAAAAATTATTTCATCTAATTCAAATACTTCAATTACTTTAACAAGTGAATCAAATAATTGTATTTTTGTCATTGATTTTATTTTAATTAGATGATTAATATTAGCATAAACTATTTCTTCACGCGATGAAACTAATTCATTTTTACGACGTTGTTCCCAAATATTAGCATAATCAGAAGTATTAAAAAATACTTCAATTAAATTATTATTAAAATTAGTGCTAGAAGTTAATATCATTGTATCATTCTGCATTTTAAATAATCCAGATGTAATAAGTGAACTAATAATATCATTAGTGAATTTATATGTATAATTAGTAAAGAATTGAGAAGCTAATACATCTTTAACTAATATAGAATTTACATCATTAAACATTTCAAGTACCATAAATTGAATAGGAAGCATTATAATTTCTTTTTCAAGATATGTAATATTAACTTCTCCAAAATGAGGAAACCAATTAAGAATACGTTTATCAAGATATCTTGATTTATAATATTTATGATAAGCTCTTAGATGTTTACCTAATTGAGTATCTTTAATTGATTTAATTATTTTAGAATTAACTAATCCTTCAGTTTGGTTAATATCCCAATTATTAAAAGATGTAGTAATTACTGTCATTTTATTATCAATTACATCTATTTTGTTAATAAATTTATCCATATTAGTATTAAAATGTAGATTATCTCCAAATGAACTTTCAGTATCAGTAATTACTTTATTAATTTTATAAACAAGTTTATCACCAAATTTACTTTTGAGAAAATTAAATACTTGTTTTTCAAGACAAAAATATTTTTCTGGTATAGTATTATAAATTTTAAAGTCAGAGATTTTTTCTAAAAGTCTCTTAATTAAATATTGATAATATTTATTAATAAAAATATCTTTATCCTTAATATTAGTTACTAATTGTATAAATTTAATAACTTCTTTTTCTTTAGAATCTCTAATTAATGAATCAATATTAATTTGAATATTTTCAATAAATTCTTCTGTTTGAACTATAGTAGAAAATTTTTGATTAATAATTTCTTTATGAGTAGTTTGATTTATAAAAATATCTACATATATAAGAATATTAATGATTTTGATTATATC
>Ga0214923_10006442_pt1 | contig 13188 bp, 8 predicted proteins | sample LL1510_MetaG_FD_177993 | JGI IMG/M metagenome (GOLD analysis project Ga0214923, IMG submission 177993) | Freshwater microbial communities from Lake Lanier, Atlanta, Georgia, United States - LL-1510 | ecosystem: Environmental > Aquatic > Freshwater > Lake | place: USA: Georgia | collected 2015-10-15
AGGAGCCTCGAACCCAGAACAAGCGGCATTTACGTCAAAGGCTCCGCAACGCAGACCGAGGGCGTCTTGCACTGTCGCTGACGTTGCTGGAACGGTTCGATCGGGAGTCGTCGTCGAAAGAACGAGGCCGTCTATCGAAGCGGGATCGACGCCAGCCATCGCGAGCGCCTTGCGCGCGGACTCGACCGAGAGCGAGGCCGTCGAACCCCCGACATGGCGTCGTTTGATGCCCGTTCGCTCGGTTATCCACTCGTCATTGGTGTCCATCATCGCCGAGAGGTCGTCATTCGTCAGCACTTTCTCTGGCAACGCCGTGCCCCACCCGGTGATCCGACTTCCGGGCATCAGAGGGTCCGCATCCATGCGACCGGCTCGCGCAGTGCAAGACGCTCACCGGAGTGGGCGATGAAATTCTGCAAGATTCCGGCAAACGGTGAACGCACCTCGATGTCACCGATGTGCCCGATGACGGTGCCAACCTCAATGCGACTTCCGTCGACCACGCCAGTGGCCGGTGCGAATACTCCTGCGGCGGGTGCAACGATAAGTCGTTCAGCCACAAAGAGGTGCTCGCCTTCGTGCACGCTGCTTGAAGGGGGAGAAACCTGGGTCACCCACTCGAGCAAGTCGTCGAGTTCTTCTGGCGTGGAGACACTGATGCAACGTGAGCCGTCGACCGTGCGCTTAACCATCCCGGTGAGAACGCCGCCTGGTCCGAGCTCTACGTAGCCAGCCACACCTTGACGGGCGAGTTCGACAAGAGAGTGTTTCCACCGAACTGGGCTGCATAGTTGTGCGGAGAGCAACGCCGCCCATTCAGCTCCTTGCTGGTGGCTGAGCGCATCGACATTGGAGATGATCGGCACGTCTGAGTCACGCGGTTTTGCTTCGGCGATGGCTGCACGCAATCGATCGCGCGCAGGCGTCATGTACGGAGTATGAAAGGCGCCCGAAACCGGCAGTGCCATGACACGCTTGGCGCCGAGATCCTTGGCATGCTGCGTGGCGACCCCGACTGCTGTAGGAGCTCCAGCAATGACAACCTGCCCAGGTGCGTTGTAGTTGGCTACCCACACGTCGGCATCGGCCCGTCGGCAGGCGATTTCTACTTGATCATCGTCAAGACCGAGCACAGCCGACATGACACCAGGCGACTGTGAACCGGCCTCATGCATCGCATCGCTTCGCTCGAGTACGAGCCTGACGCCGTCGTCAAAACCTAAAGACCCGTTCGCGGTGAGGGCGGTGTACTCGCCGAGGCTGTGACCGGCGCACACGCTCGGTTCAATGCCGAGTCGCTCCACCGCGTCAAGAACCATGAGGCTGCTGACGAACGTCGTCAACTGGGCGTTGCGGGTGTCTTTGAGTTCATCGGCATCTGCGTCAAGCAAAAGACGCCCGACGTCGCGTCCCGAGATTGCACTTGCTTCGTCGACGAGCTCCCAACTCTCATGGCCGACCCACGGCCGACCCATGCCGGGTCGCTGCGAGCCCTGACCGGGGAACAAGAACGCGAGCAACGAATCGACCTCCCTGTCGGTGCGGTATCGCTCGTCTCAGGCTACGAGAAACTCAAAGGTCACAGAAGCGTCGGCAGTAGCCTGACGAGGCGTTGCCCGAGTGGCGAAATGGCAGACGCGACGGACTCAAAATCCGTTGCCTGGTAAGGGCGTGTGGGTTCGACTCCCACCTCGGGCACTCGATCGTCTTGATGCTGTTACGAGTTGTTCCAACCTTGTCCTCGGGACCCGTCTCGGATGTTTCGCTGATTCGACGGCTCATAGGCTGAATTGCCCATGGCTGTGCAGTTACCGATGGGTATCGGGGAGCGCCTGACCCGCCACCGTCTCACGCGATGCAACGCGACACTTCGCGAGTTGCGCGAGGACTTGCGGGTGACTCGCGAGCACTATGACGTGGTGCATGATGACGCTGCCGATGCTGAACTGCGCGCAATTGTCTCCGAAACTCCGAGCGCCGAGGCTGACCACCGCGATGCACAGAGTCACTTCGTAGCAATCAAGCGCCACCTCTCGCACTTGGAGAGTTCGATTGCTGCACTAGAGCGCGAGCAAGATGAGTTACTCGACCAACTCGGTCGACAGCAGTCGAAGTGACCCGCAAGTTCTAGAGTCGACCCGTGACTTCCATCGTCATCGCCGAGGACGAGGCAATCATCCGACTGGACCTCCGAGAACTTCTGGAGGAAGAGGGTTACAGCGTGGTGGGAGAGGCCGGACGTGGCGACCAGGCGGTCGAATTGGTTCGCAATCTGCGGCCCGATGTCGTGATTCTCGACGTAAAAATGCCCGGCATGGACGGGATCGAAGCAGCTAAACGAATCAGTAGCGAAGCCATCTGCGCCGTGCTCATGCTCACTGCCTTCAGCCAGCGAGAAGTCGTCGAACAGGCGCGTGATGCGGGTGCTCTCGCATACCTCGTAAAACCATTTCAAAAGAACGACCTAGTTCCGGCAATTGAATTGGCAATCGCACGATTCTCTGAGACCAAGGCTTTGGCTGCAGAAGTTTCAGAACTCACCGAGCGGCTCGAGGTACGCAAGGTGATCGATCGAGCAAAGGGAATGCTCATCGATGCACACGGGCTGAAGGAAGCCGACGCGTTCGCGTTCATCCAGAAGACGGCAATGGCAAAACGGGTCTCGATGCGCGCGATTGCCGAGTCGGTGCTGAAAGGCGAGACAGTACCCAGTTCATGAAACTGATGGCCCTCGACGGCAACTCGCTTGCTTATCGGGCATTTTTCGCTTTGCCCGACACGATGACGACCGTTGAAGGCGAAGTGACTAACGCCGTGTTCGGCTTCTGTTCCATGTTCGCGAACCTGGTGAAAGATCATTCGCCCGACGGCATCGTTGTTGTCTTTGATCGCAAGGAGAAGACGTTCAGGCACGAGCAAGCCCCCGAGTACAAGGCCCAACGAGAGAAGCAGCCAGACACTTTGTATTCGCAACTCGACGTCATTAAGAACGTGCTCGCAGCAGCCGGTGTCGCGGTGCTCGACCGGGCCGGATTCGAAGGCGACGACATCATCGCCACCATCGCCGAGTCACTTACCGGGGACGACGAGCTTCTCATCGTGACGGGTGACCGCGACTCGTACCAGCTCGTTCGCGATCCGCAGATTCGAGTGCTCTACAACAAACGCGGGGTCTCGGACTACGCCTTATACGACGAGGCAGGCATCAAGGAACGAACTGGCGTGACACCTGCGCAATACGCCGACTATGCAGCGCTGCGAGGTGATCCGAGCGACAACTTGGACGGCGTGCCGGGAGTCGGGGAGAAGACAGCCGCAAAGCTCATCAACCAATACGGATCGCTCGAGTCGGTATTCAATCACGCCGACGAGCAGACACCAAAACTGCGGGAGTCGTTGCATGCCTCACGCGACCGTGTGCTTCGCAATGCGAAGTTGATGCAATTGGTGCGCGACGTACCGGTCGAGATCAATCGTGACCGCCTGAAGCCGAGTCCCGACAGCGTGGCGCTGTCGTCGCTCTTCGAGAGACTCGAGTTCTCCGCCATGCTCGGGCGCTGGAAGCCGTTCATCTCGCGATTCGGGGGTTCAGGAGTGGCATCAGACGGGGCTTCCTCGAGTTCGTCGCGCGCCCCCGCAAGTGCCCCAAAGGTTTCGGCAATCGCGACAACTGCTTCTGCGGTAACCAGCACCGTCGCTGTAGACAATTCGTTGCAATGTGTGGTCACCTCGACAGCGTCGTCGACAGAGGCAGTACAGCTTTTCAAAGACGGAAGCTCTCGAATCGGCGTGGCAGCGGCATGGAGTGGCGAAGCTGGGCGCAGCGACATCGTGGCTCTCGTTCTCTCGTGTCGCCCGACCGACGGCAGAGCAAATGCTCCAGTACCGTGCAGCGCGATTGACGCCTCGCAGCTGACAGAGACGTCGTTGCGCAAGACGCTGATGCAGGCGTCGAACCTCGTGGCGAACGATGCCCGAAATCTGTTGCGGGGCTTGTTGGCCCTCGGCATCGACGTGTCTGAGTTGGCGTTCGACACAGCAATTGCTGCGTATCTCGTGGAAGCCGAGTCTGGCTCTTACGATGCAGCGAGCATTGCGCGCAGATGGCTGAAACGCCGAGTCGTCCGATCTTCGAATACTCCAGAAGGGGAGCTCAGCTTTGACGTCAACCCGCACGAAGCTGCGCTCGAAGAAGCCGCATTAGAGGCGACCGTCGCGGCACTCGCCGAGCCCATTTTGCGAACTGCACTTGAGGAGGCGAAACTTGCGGAGCTGTACGACGGCACCGAACTGCCGCTTGTGCGTGTGCTTGCAAAAATGGAGCACGTCGGTATCGGCGTCGATCGGGCGCGACTGACGGCACTCGAACACGAGCTACGAACGAAAAGCAACGCCCTTGTTGTCGCACTGCACAAAGAGGCGGGGCGCGAGTTCAATGTCAATTCTCCAAAGCAACTCGCCGAGATTTTGTTCGTGGAGAAGGGACTTACTGGGGGAAAGAAGACGAAGACCAAGAAGCCGAGCACCGATGCACAAACTCTCGAGAAGTTGCGCGACGAGTGGCCCGAATTCATCGGCCCGCTGCTCGAGTACAGAGAAACCGAGAAGCTTCGCTCAACTTACGCAGAAGGGCTGCTCGCCGCCATCGCCGACGACGGGCGCATCCACGCCAGCTTCAACCAGACCGTCGCCCGTACCGGTCGACTGTCGAGCGATCAACCGAACCTGCACAACATTCCGGTTCGTTCAGACGCTGGCCGCGTGTTTCGCGAAGCATTCGTGCCGATGGCGGGATGCGAGTTCCTTGTTGCCGACTACAACCAGATCGAACTTCGGTGCATTGCACACCTTGCGCAAGATCCGGGACTCTTGCGAGCGTTCAATGAGGGTCTCGACATTCACCGCGCCACCGCTGCGCAAGTGTTTGGAGTCAAACTCGCCGATGTAACGAGCGAACAACGCTCAAAAGCCAAGATGGTCTCGTACGGCCTTGCTTACGGCATGGAGGCCTATGGATTGTCTCAACGTCTCGCCATCGATGTCGGTGAAGCCAAAGAGATCCTCGATGCGTATTTCAGCGCGTTTCCCAAGGTGCGAAAGTACATGGACGAAACGGTCGAAAATGCGCGCAAGCACGGCCACACGACCACGCTCTTCGGCCGACGTCGGCAGATCGAGGGCTTCGGCGGAAACAGGAACGTCGACGCGGCGGCTGCACGTATGGCAATGAACGCCGGCATTCAGGGCTTGGCAGCCGACATCTTCAAGATCGCGCTCGTCGCGATCGATCGCAAACTCGAGGCAGGTGGCTTTGCAAGCCGAATCGTGCTGCAAGTGCACGACGAAGTCATTCTTGAGGTACCGGCAGAAGAAAAGGGCACGGTCGGTCCACTCGCACTCGAAGCGATGCAGGGGGCCGCACGACTCGACGTGCCGCTCGTGGTGAACGCCTCGTGGGGAAGGAGTTGGGCAGGCGCGAAGGTAGCCTGACCTGTCCGCCTTTCCAGGCGGGAAATGTCCTATCCCTACTCTTCCTATCCACTGAAAGCATCCCGTGTCCGAAACAACTCTCAGCCCAGCCTCCGCAATGGGCACCTTTGATCAAAGCGGAAACTACGTTCCTCGCAAAGTCACCGAACGAGACGCATCGTTCGCCGACGAAATCGCCAGCACCTTCGTTGAGATCAAAGAAGGCAAACTCGTCACCGGCACGGTCGTACGCATCACCCGTGAAGAAGTGCTGCTCGAAATTGGCTACAAGACCGAAGGTGTGATCCTCGCTCGCGAGCTGACCATCCGCCAAGATGTCGATCCGAACTCGGTCGTCAAACTCGGCGAGAAAGTTGAAGCTCTCGTCCTCACGCTTGAAGACAAAGAGGGTCGCCTGTTGCTCTCCAAGAAGCGTGCCCAGTACGAGCGCGCTTGGGGCGACGTCGAGCGCATCAAGAACGAAGACGGCATCGTCGAAGGCCTCGTCATCGAGGAGGTCAAGGGCGGCCTCATCGTCGATATCGGACTTCGTGGGTTCTTGCCGGCATCTCTCGTCGAGCTGCGACGCGTAAAAGAACTCTCGCCCTATGTGGGCCAGAAGGTGCAAGCCAAGATCCTCGAGCTCGACCGCAATCGAAACAACGTCGTTCTGTCGCGTCGCGCAGTGCTCGAGGCCACGCAGCGGGAGAGCCGCGACGGCTTCCTCGTCAATCTGAAAGTCGGAGAAGTCCGCAAGGGTCGCGTCTCTTCAATCGTCGCTTTCGGCGTGTTCGTCGACCTCGGCGGCATGGACGGCCTCATTCACGTGTCCGAGTTGTCGTGGAAGCACGTGGACAATCCGGCTGACATCGTCAAGATTGGTGACGAAGTTGAGGTCAAAGTCCTCGAGATCGACAACGAGCGCGAGCGAATCAGCCTCTCGCTGAAGGCGACTCAGCAAGATCCGTGGCAGGCGTTCGCAAGCTCGCATGCGGTGAACCAGCTCGTCTACGGACGCGTCACGAAAATCGTTCCGTTCGGTGCATTCGTCCAAGTCGGCGACGGCATCGAAGGTCTCGTGCACATCTCGGAGATGTCGACACACCACGTCGAAGCCCCAGAGCAAGTGGTCACGCCAGGTGAGGAACTTTGGGTCAAGATCATTGACCTTGATCTCGCCCGCCGTCGAATCAGCCTTTCGATCAAGCAAGCCGCAGAGGGCGGCGAATTGGCGCCCGAGTATCGCGATCAGTTCAAGGCTGACGAGCAAGGCAACTGGGTCGGTGCAGACGAAGCGTCACGCGAAGCAGCGTGGAGCGAGATGTACCAGGCCGAGGGTCAACAGAACAGCTGACCACGAAGGCGCCGCTGAGACCCGATGATTCTCGTCGGTCTTACCGGCGGTATCGGTTCGGGTAAATCGGTCGTCTCGGCCCAGTTGGCTGCTCATGGAGCCGTGGTCATCGACGCTGATGTCATTGTTCGACAGCTTCAGCAGCCGGGTCAAGTGGTCTTGCAGAGGATCGTCGACCGTTTCGGCAACGGCATTCTGCAAGAGAGCGGACACCTCGACCGTGCCGCCTTGGCCGAGACAGTGTTCGGTGACGCCCAAGCCCTCGCTGACCTGAACTCGATCGTTCACCCGGCCGTCGGACTAGAGATGATGCGACAGATCGATGCCCAGCGCGAAACAGATTCGGTAGTGGTGCTTGACGTTCCGCTGCTTGTCGAGAACCCGCGCACTGGTTTGTGCGGCGTGCTCGTCGTCGATCTGGACCCCGACATTGCTGTCGAGCGGCTCGTCAGCCAACGTGGTTTGAGTGAGGCCGATGCACGAGCCAGGGTGGCGCGCCAGTCAACGCGGAGTGTGCGACGGGCAGCTGCCGATTGGATCATTGACAACTCCGGCTCGCGACTCGATCTTGCACGTCAGGTGAGCCAGGCGTGGCGGTGGATGTGCTCGTTGCCACCGGCTGCTGCCGACGCCGGTCGCATCGCGAGGGCAACGGACTCGTAGCCTTGCCGCGTGGTGGACACGCGAGCGAAACACGCGTTGAAGGTGGTCTCGGAGTACGAGCCGGCGGGCGATCAACCGCGTGCCATCGAGCAACTCGCTGCCGGAATCGAACGAGGTGATCGGTTCCAGACTCTTCTTGGAATCACAGGTTCAGGTAAATCGGCGACGATCGCGTGGACGATCGAGAAAGTGCAACGGCCGACCCTCATCCTGGCGCCGAACAAGAGTCTGGCCGCGCAGCTTGCACAAGAGATGAGGGAGTTCTTTCCCCACAACCGAGTCGAGTACTTCGTGTCGTACTACGACTATTACCAGCCCGAGGCGTACATTCCATCGAGCGACACCTACATCGAAAAGGACTCTTCGATCAATGACGAGATCGACCGACTTCGACACAGCACGACCGCTGCCTTACTGACGCGCCGCGACGTAATCGTCGTTGCCTCCGTCAGCTGCATCTACGGCATGGGTGATCCCGATGAATACAAAGGCCATCTTCTCGAATTGCACCAGGGTGTCGACTACGACCAACAAAGCATCTTGCGCAGACTCGTCGATTTACAGTATGAACGAAATGACACTGCGCTCGGTCGCGGCAACTTTCGAGTTCGCGGAGACACCATTGAATTGCACCCTGCCTACGAAGAGTGCGTCACGCGCATCGAGATGTTTGGCGACACGGTCGATCGCATCACGGTCGTCGACCCAGTGACGGGGGAGACCCTTTCATCACCGAGCGAGGTCGTGGTGTTTCCAGCCACTCACTACGTTGCGGGCGAGGAACGTATGCGCGCGGCGATCGAGAGAATCGAAGCTGAGCTCGCCAGTCGTCTTGAGTTCTTCAACTCGAACGGAAAGTTGCTCGAAGCCCAGCGTCTCGGTATGCGCACCCGCTACGACATCGAGATGATCCAAGAGATGGGCTACTGCAACGGCATCGAGAACTACTCAATGCATATTGATGGCCGGTCGTTCGGCGAACCGCCGTTCACCTTGCTCGACTACTTCCCAGATGACTATTTGCTGGTCATCGACGAAAGCCACGTTGCTGTGCCCCAGTTGTACGGACAATTTGCCGGAGATAGGGCCCGCAAGGGCACGCTGGTAGAACACGGCTTCCGTCTACCGAGTGCGATGGAGAATCGACCGCTTCGCTTCGAAGAGACACTCGAGCGAGTGAATCAATGCATCTTCATGTCGGCAACTCCCGCCAAGTTCGAGCTTCAGAACTCCGCACAGGTGGTCGAGCAGATCGTCCGACCCACCGGGCTCGTAGACCCCGAGGTCATCGTGAAGCCGACGAAAGGTCAGATTGACGACATCATCGTCAATGTTCGCCAGCGTGTCGAGAAGGGTGATCGCGTACTCATTACGACACTCACTAAGAAGATGGCAGAAGACCTGACTGAGTACCTACTTGAGCAAGGCCTTCGAGTGCGCTATTTGCATTCGAACATCGACACGATTGAGCGAATTGAGATCTTGCGAGCCTTGCGCCTCGGTGAGTTCGATGTGCTCGTAGGTATCAACCTTCTACGCGAAGGCCTCGACCTTCCGGAGGTGTCGCTCGTCGCCATTCTTGACGCCGACAAAGAAGGGTTTCTGCGCAGCGAGACATCGCTGATTCAGACCATCGGACGAGCGGCGCGCAACGTCGATGGTCAAGTCATCATGTACGCCGATAAGCGAACAGCGGCGATGGAGTCCGCAATCGCCCTCACCAACGCACGTCGCGAACGCCAGATTGCGTACAACAAAGAGCGAGGAATCGAACCGAAGACGATTCGCAAAGCAGTCGGAGACATCTTGTCGATCTTGCGACCTGACGAGTCTGCGCCGTATCCGGGCAAAGGCAAGCGACCGTCGCGCGAGCGCGACAAGGTTATTCGCGACTTGCAGGCCCTCGGAGCGAGCGATCTTGAGCGACTCGTTCAAACCCTTGAAGAAGAAATGCACCAAGCGGCCTCGGACCTGCACTTCGAGCAAGCAGCAAGATTGCGCGACGAGATTCGCGAGCTTCGACGCGAACTTCGCGAAGGCAAGCCGAAGAATTAGCGTGACGCCGTGACCGATTCGATTGTCATCAGAGGTGCTCGCGAACACAATCTGAAGAACATCAATCTGGAGATTCCCCGTGACCGTCTCGTCGTTCTCACCGGACTCTCAGGCTCTGGTAAGAGCAGCCTCGCGTTCGACACGATTTATGCCGAAGGTCAGCGACGCTACGTAGAAAGTCTCAGCGCCTACGCCCGTCAGTTTCTCGGTCAGATGGACAAGCCCGACGTCGACGTCATCGAAGGCCTTTCACCTGCGATCTCCATCGACCAGAAGTCAGCCTCACGTAATCCGCGCTCAACGGTCGGAACCATCACCGAGGTGTACGACTACCTTCGCCTCCTCTACGCCCGTGTCGGCATTCAACACTGTGTGAACGATGGAGCCCGGCTCGCCAAGCAGACGCCAGAGCAGATCGTCGACCAGGTTTTGGAACTAAGGGAAGGTACGCGTTTCCAGGTACTTGCTCCGGTCGTACGAGGTCGAAAGGGCGAGTACGACTCGCTCCTCGCCGACTTGCTGGCGCAGGGTTTTACCCGAGTACGTGTCGATGGAACCGTCACCGACATCGCCGACCACCAGAAGAGCGGCAAGAAGCTCGCTCGTTACGAACAACACACCATCGACGTCGTCGTCGACCGCCTGGTGCGAAAAGATGGCATCACACGGCGATTGACCGACAGCATGGAGACTGCACTTCGGTTGGCGAACGGCGTCGCAACTGTCGAGGTAATGGGCAAGGGAGACGACGTCTCCGAGGTGCTGAACTTCAGCCAACAGCTGGTCTGTCCAAAGTGCAGCACGTCGTACGAAGAACTCGCTCCGCGAAACTTCTCCTTCAATACACCCTATGGCGCATGCGACAAATGCCTCGGTCTCGGAACCACGTTCGAAGTTGACCAAGAGCTCGTGGTACCTGATCCCGATCTAAGCATCACCGAAGGAGCAATTGCTCCATGGCGCAGTGCTCACACCATGTATTTCACACGAATGTTGGAAGCGGTCGCAGAAGAAGAGGGCATCGACACCGATCGCCCGTGGGCGAAGCTGACCGCCAAGCAACAAAAGATCATCATGAATGGGCTTGGTGACAACGTCGTCGTTAAGTACCGCAACCGATACGGGCGGGTTCGCGAGTACAGCACGACATTTGAAGGCGTCATTCCATGGTTGAAGCGACGCCACGAGAGTGCCGAGAGCGACTATCAACGCGAGCAATACGAGAGTTACATGCGAGAGAAACCCTGCTCTAAGTGCAAGGGTGCCCGATTGAAGCCGGAGTCGCTCGCCGTCAAGGTGAACGACAAGTCGATTGCCGACGTGTGCGACATGTCGATTGGCGAGTCGGCACGGTTCCTCGCCGGTCTCTCGCTGAACAAACGTGAGAAGATCATCGCGGAACGAATCACCAAGGAGATCAACGCCAGGCTCGGCTTCTTGCTCGACGTGGGGCTCGACTATCTCACGCTTTCACGCTCGGCGGGCACGCTCGCAGGCGGAGAAGCTCAGCGCATCCGACTAGCGAGTCAGATTGGTTCTGGTCTCGTTGGAACGCTGTACGTACTCGACGAGCCCTCAATCGGATTGCACCAACGCGACAATCATCGACTCATCGACACGCTCCATCGTCTGCGCGATCTTGGCAATACGGTGCTCGTGGTAGAGCACGACGAAGACACCATTCGTGCAAGCGACTGGATCGTTGACATCGGCCCAGGCGCGGGCGAGCACGGCGGGGCAGTGGTGTACAGCGGTCCAGTTAAGGGAATTGAGAAATCCGCCGACTCGATGACTGGGGCATATCTCTCCGGCAAGAAGTCCATCGCTGTGCCGGCGAAACGACGGCAAATCGGTTCTGACGCCCTGGTCGTGAAGGGTGCGCGCGAGCACAACCTGAAACAGATCGACGTACGCATTCCGCTCGGCTGCTTTGTCGCAGTCACCGGGGTGTCTGGCAGCGGCAAGAGCACCCTTGTACGCGACATTCTGTTGCCGGCGCTCATGCAAAAGATCTACAAGAGCAAGGAATCACCTGGCCGCCACAAGTCAGTGACCGGCATCGACAAGCTTGACAAGGTCATCGACATGGATCAGTCGCCGATCGGTCGCACACCCCGCTCGAACCCGGCTACGTACACCGGCATGTTCGACGAGATTCGCAAATTGTTCGCCAACTCTCCCGATGCAAAAGTTCGCGGCTACCAACCTGGCCGCTTCTCGTTTAACGTCTCGGGCGGGCGCTGCGAAGCGTGCTCGGGAGACGGCACCATTCGAATTGAAATGCAGTTCTTGCCCGATGTCTACGTGCCGTGCGAAGTATGCAAGGGTGCTCGCTACAACCGCGACACGCTCGAAATTCGTTTCAAAGGCAAGAACATCGCCGAAGTTCTCGATCTGCCGATCAGCGAGGCCCTTGAGTTCTTCTCCAACCAGCCGCGAATCGCCCGCCATCTCCAGACGCTCGTGGACGTGGGTCTCGGATATGTGCGGCTCGGCCAGTCAGCTCCAACGCTCTCGGGTGGTGAAGCACAGCGCGTGAAACTGGCAACCGAATTGGCTAGGCGCAGCACGGGCCACACCATCTACTTGCTCGATGAGCCGACGACTGGACTCCATTTTGAAGACGTGCGCCGCCTCCTGATCGTCTTGGCGCGACTCGTCGACCAGGGAAACACTGTGCTCGTCATCGAACACAACCTTGATGTCATCAAGACAGCTGACTGGCTGATCGATCTCGGTCCAGAAGGTGGTGACGGGGGCGGCACGATTGTCGCCGAGGGTACACCCGAAGATGTCGCACGTGTGAAGGCCAGCCATACCGGACGATTCCTCGTCGACGTACTTCGCGCTTGATGCGTACTCCCTGATGCGCCGCCCCGAGACTGCGACTATCCCAACGGGGCCCGGTTCGTACCAGTTCAAAGACGAGCACGGTCGAATCATCTACGTCGGGAAGGCAGCGAATCTGCGCTCACGAGTTTCGTCGTACTTTGTGGATCCGTCGCAGCTGCATTCACGCACCGCCGCGATGGTTGCGGCCGCGCACGACGTGACGTGGATCGAGGTGGAGAGCGAAGTTGCAGCACTCCTGCTCGAGTACAACCTCATCAAGCAGCATCGCCCTCGCTTCAATGTTCGGCTGCGGGACGACAAGAGTTATCCATTTCTTGCCGTCACGCTCGATGAAGAGTGGCCCCGAGCCGTGGTCATGCGCGGACGCAAGAGAAAAGGCACCAAGTACTTCGGCCCCTACGCGCATGCATGGGCGATCAGGGACACTCTCGACGCCCTGGTGCGTACGTTTCCCGTGCGCACCTGTTCGCCGGCGAAATTTCGCCAGCACGAACGATTGGGGCGACCGTGTTTGCTCTTCCACATTGAGAAGTGCGCAGGACCGTGCGTCGGAGAGGTCGAAGCTGGTACCTATCGCCATCATGTCGATGGTTTAGTGAAGTTCCTCGGCGGCGACACAGAAGACGTGCGAGAAGACCTCACACTCGCGATGCAACGTGCTTCCGACGACCAGAACTTTGAAGAAGCCGCTCGGTTGCGAGACCGACTCGGCGCCATTGATAGAGCACTGGAACGCCAATTAATGGTCGGCGAGCGCGGGGATGATTTCGACGTTGTCGCGCAACCGAGCGGCT
>Ga0214923_10006443_pt1 | contig 13187 bp, 10 predicted proteins | sample LL1510_MetaG_FD_177993 | JGI IMG/M metagenome (GOLD analysis project Ga0214923, IMG submission 177993) | Freshwater microbial communities from Lake Lanier, Atlanta, Georgia, United States - LL-1510 | ecosystem: Environmental > Aquatic > Freshwater > Lake | place: USA: Georgia | collected...
TATCGACATACTGCACGTCACGCTCCAGACGGGTGGGCCAATCAAGCTCGTTGCGGCCGTGGATCTGGGCCCAGCCGGTGAGCCCGGGGAGCACCTCGAGCCGCCGGGCCTGCCGCGGTGAATACCTGGAAACATAGCGAACAGGCAGCGGCCGGGGCCCGATCAGGCTCATCGAGCCGGCCACGACGCTGCCCAATTGCGGCAGCTCGTCGAGGCTCGTGCGCCTGAGAAACCGCCCCAGCGGCGTGAGCCGCTCTGCGTCGGGCAGGAGCGAGCCGTCGGGGCCCGTCGCATCCGTCATCGAGCGAAACTTGGCGATCACAAACGGCTTCCCTCCCTTGCCGGCCCGCTCGGAAAAGTAGAGCACCGGAGCGCCGAGCGCGAGCCGCACCGCGAGCCCGACGAGCACGAAGACCGGGAGCAGAACGAGAATCAGTGCTCCGGCGCAGAGGATGTCGCAGGGCCGCTTGATCACGTGGGTGTAGATCATCGGGCCACACCCGGCGGTTTTCTTTCCGCACCCCACACGAGGGTCGGCAGCAGCAGCGTTCCCAGCGCGATCGAAGCCGCCGTGGCCACGTCGGCCGGCCGGCGGACGGCCGGTGCGAACAGGGGCGCGAGCGTGAGCCCCGCCGTGACCAGCGCCAAGGCCCCATACAGGCTCGACACCGCCCGGTGTGACCAGCCGGCGATGACGAGCCGCTGGTAGAGATGGCTGCGATGGGCCTGGAAGATGTTTTCCCGCTTCAGACCGCGGCGGATGATCGTCAGCCCCGTGTCGAAGATGAACGGCCACAGGACCGCGGCCGTCAGCGGCGTTGAAATGGCCGTCTGCGGCAGCGCCATCGGCAACACGGCCAGGAGGAACCCGCAGAACGCGCTGCCGACATCGCCCATGAAGATCCTGGCGGGCTGCCAGTTGCAGGCGAGAAACCCACACGCCGCCATCGCGAACGCCGCCGCGATTCCGCCCACCGCCGGGCTGGCGAACACCACCGCTGCCGCGGCCAGCGTCGCCCCTGCCAGGGCCGCCGTGAGACCGGCCATGCCGTCGATGCCGTCCATGAAGTTGAAGGCGTTGGTCAGCCCCACGATCCAGAGCAGGGTGAGCGGCCAGGCGGCGTGGCCGAAATCGAGGCAGGCGAACCCACCGAGGCTCACCTGCCGCACGGGTCCGAGCACGGCGACGGCCGCGAGCGCACAGCCGAGATGCACGGCGAAGCGAACCCGCCCGGACAGCGAGCGGACGTCGTCGATCCAACTCACACCGGCGACCACGACCGCCGGCAGCAGCATGCCTGCGACGGGGCGGTTCGATTCGGGATGCAGGATGCAGGCGATGGTCGCCGCGACCGCCGTCACCGCCACGATCGCCAGGCCGCCTCCCCGAGGCGTGGCCCGGGTGTGACTGCTGCGGGCGTTCGGGATGTCGACCGCGCCGCGGGATGCCGCCCACCCGATCAGCCGGCTCGCGAGCACCCCCGACGCGACCAACGCCGTGACCGACCACACCGACCAGAAGAGCACGAGTGGCAGGGGCGACACGGTCCACTCATTCCGGCGGGGCGTACTTCGCGGTCGAGATGACGTGACACACCTTCCTGGCGACCGTCTCGTCGACGTGCGCACCGATGGGGAGCGACAGGCTGCGGGCTGCGAGCTGATCCGTGACGTGCAGCGAACGGCTGCGGTCGTGGAAGTGTTCGAAGGCCGTCTGTCGATGGCACGGAGGATCGTAGTACGTGCGGGTTTCGATACCCCGTTCGGACAGCACGCGCCGCAGGGCGTCGCGCGACATGCCGAACGGGGCCGGATCGATCGTGATCGAGAAATCCTTGTGGCTCGACCGGGCCCCGCTCAACTGCCCGACGAACCCGATGCCGGGTAGGTGGGAGAGCTCGTCCCTGTACAGGGCGGCGATCCGCTGCCGCTGCGCGGCTACGTCATCGAGAATCGTGAGCCCGGCGAGGGCCGTGGCCGCGCTCAACTCCGGCATCCGGCCGTTGAGCCCGGGAAACAAGGCGTCGTAGGAGCCGTCGTTGCCATATTCACGGCCCAGTCTCACGAAGTGCGCGAGACAATCACAGTCGGTGGCCACCAGGCCCCCTTCGCCCGCCACGAGCAGCTTCGTCGGCGACAGGCTGAACACCTGCGCCGTGCCCCCCTTGCCGACCGGCCGGCCGTGCAGGCTCGCGCCGAAGCCATGGGCCGCGTCGATCACCAGCGGCAGGCCGTGCTCCGCGGCCAGCGCCTCGAGCGCGGCGACGTCGCAAGGATTGCCGAAGTTGTGGCAGGCGGCGATCGCGACGGTGCGCGGCGTGATGGCCGCGGCCACCGCCTGCACCGACACGTTCGTGGAGTGTCGTTCGACGTCGACGAACACCGGCCGGAGGTTGTTCCAGACGATGGCCGCCGGCGCGGCCAGAAACGTGAAACTCGGGATGATCACCTCGCCGAGGGGCTCGGCCCGCCCCGCCGACCGCGCCGTGCCGAATCGCGAGAGCGGCTCCATCCCCGCGACGGCGCAGTCGCCGCGGCCGCTCCGCGGGCTCCGGCAACTGCCCGCCGCCAGGTCGAGCGCCCGGTAGACGAGCATCAAGCCCACGGTGCAGCTGCCCACCGCCACGCAATGCCGCACGCCGAGCCGCCTGGCGAGCGCGAGCTCGAGCGATTCCACGAACCGCCCCTTCGTGAGCTGGCCGCTCCGGATGATCTCCTCGTAGGCGCCGCGAAGGAGTTCGAAATCGGGCAGCGCGGGCCGCACGAACGGCACGTGGAAGCCGGCCGCGGCCTCGCCGGGCGACGAGCCGGCCTCGGGGATCACCGACAGTCGCGGATCAGGCATCGGCACTCACCCTCGGCTTCTCGCGCTCCCCAGCATACTCCGGGACGAGCGTCCGCAGCCGCCGCCGCACCTCGTCGGGCGGATCGTCGAGCCCCTCGCGCAGCTCCTCGAGCACGCCCTCGATCTCCGCCAGCTCCGTCGGCCGGTGCATCGCGCAGAACACCTTGGGATGCGGCGTGGGAAGGCGGCGTTCGTCGTCGAAATAAAGCTCCTCATAGAGCTTCTCACCGGGCCGGAGACCGGTGAAATGAATGTCGATGTCGTCCGCGGCGAGGCCCGACAGGGCAATCAGGTCGCGGGCCAGGTCGACGATCTTCACGCTCTCTCCCATGTCGAGCACGAAGATTTCGCCACCGTCTCCCATCGCCGCGGCCTGCAGCACGAGCTGCGACGCCTCGGGAATCATCATGAAATACCGTTCGATGTCGGGATGCGTGACCGTGATCGGGCCACCGTGGCGGATCTGCTCCTGGAAGATCGGCACCACGCTCCCATTGCTCGCGAGGACGTTGCCGAACCGCACCACGAGGAACTTCGTCGGCGATTCCTTGGAAAACGCCTGCACGAACCGCTCGGCGATCAACTTCGAACAGCCCATCACGCTCGTGGGGTGCACTGCCTTGTCGGTGGAGATCGCGACGAACGTGCCCACCCCGTGCCGGTCGGCGAGGCGGGCCAGGGACCGTGTGCCGAGGCAGTTGTTCTTGATCGCCTCGGCCGGATTCCACTCCATCATCGGCACGTGCTTGTGGGCCGCCGCGTGAAACACGACCGCCGGCTTGTGCTCGGCCATGATCTGATCGATGCGGTTTTCGTCCGTGATGTCGGCGATCAGCGGCTCGAACGGGGGCTTGGGGTGAAGCCGGGAAAACTCCTGCTCGACCAGGAACAGTGAGTTTTCGCCGCGCTCGACGAGGAGCAGTTTTCGCGGGTGGTAGCGGAGCACCTGACGACAGATTTCGGAGCCGATCGAGCCGCCGGCCCCGGTGACCATCACGGTGCGGCCGGCCACGAGCCGGGCCACGGCGGAGTCGTCGAGTTGGACGGGCTCGCGGCGCAGCAGATCCTTGATCTCGACCGCCCGCAGGCGGACGTGCTTCTGGTCGCGGCTCCGTTCGTCGAGCAGTTCGTCGATGGCGGGGATCACCTTCACCTCCGCCCCCGCCGCCGTGCACTCGTCGAGCAACCGGCGAAACCGCTTGCCCGGCAGCGTGCCCGACTGCACGAGCACCTCATCGACGCCCCGGCGCTGCACTTCGAGGCTCGCCCGATCGATCGACCCGAGCACTTCGATGCCGGAGAAGCGGTTGCCGTGGAGCTTCGGGTCGTCGTCGAGAAAGCCGACGATGCGATAGGGAACGTTCGAGGACGCCCTGAGATTGCGGGCCAGCAATTCGCCCGCCTGGCTGGCGCCGATGATGAGCACCGACCTCGTCGGCGTGGCGCTGAAGATCGGCAACAGTTCCTCGTGGAAACTTCTCCACAACGCCCGCGCGCCGCCGACGAGCATGACCGTGTACACCCAGTCGAGGAGGATCACGCTGCGCGGGATCCTCCGCACGCCCGCGAGGCGGCCCGAGGCCAGGAACATGCCGTCGATCGTGGCCATGATCAGCATCGTGAGCGTGGCGGCCCAGAGCAGCGCCGTGAGGTCGTCGAACGACACCCGGCGCCACGTCACGTGGCACAGCCCGAGCGAATAAAAGACCGCGAGTTTGATCCCGACCATGCCGCCGACCGCGGCCAGAAACACCGGCAGCCAATTGCCGGCGAGCGAGAACTCGTTGCGCGTGAAGAAGGCGACGAAGAACGCGCACACAAACAGCCCCGCGTGCACGAGCAGCAACGCGAACGCCCGCCGCGACATTCTGCGGTTGTATCTCTCGGGACGAGCCGCGGTCATCAGAGTCTCTCCAGATCGACGTCTTCGAGTTCCACCGAAGCGCCCTGATTCAGAAATCGCACCGCCACCACGAGCCGCTGCCCGCCGTGCCGCCGGATGACGGTGCCCTCGAGCCCGCGCAGGGCACCACTCCGTACGCGGACGGTCTGCCCGGGTTCGAGCCGAGCCTCGGGCGTGAGCGGGCAATCGGCGTCGACGAGCTGCTTGATCCCACGGAGATCGGCGACGAACGCCGCTTCGTTCGTGATCGGGAGCCAGCGGGCGATCGTGTTGGTGGCCAGGGCGGCGCGACGCTGATCGTCATCGACCCTGGAAAACACATAGCCGGGAAAGAGCAGGACATGGGAATCACGGGTGCGGCCTCCCGGGGATCGCAGCCGCCGCCGGATGAGCGGGGCATAAAAAGGTACGCCCACCACCTCCAGTTTTCGCATCAGGTCTTTTTCCCGACGCGAGAGCGTGTAGAAGGCGACCCAGGCCCCGGGGACGGCGGCGGTCGGGCAGTCTGCCTCGAGCAGGTCGGCGGGGAAGAGGTCGCGTTGCCGGGGCAGGGTGGGCATGGGAGCGCCGCCGCAGAAAAAAGGGTCTTGGAAGTCTACGACGTTTTCACGGTCGCTGCGCGGAGCTGATTCGCCGCGGGAAATCGGGCAAAGTTTCCGGCCCGGTGGTGCCGATACCTCCGCATCGACCGTCTGTAGCGGTTGGGAGGAGTTTGCCATGCGACGCCCGCGCCGGCCGAAAACCCGCGACGAAACCGCCCGTCGGGCCGTGGTGTCGACACTGCTCGTGGCCATCCTCGTGAACGCGGCGGGCTGCCAGACATTCGGTCGCCCGCAGCGGTCGGCCACCCGGCAGGCGGAGCTCGACTCGCGATGTCCCCCCGATCCCGAGCGGATGCCGGCGAAGGAACTGGCCAATATCACGCTGCCGCCCTACGTGATCGAACCGCCGGACATCCTCCTCATCGATGCCCTGCGCGTGGTGCCCAAGCCGCCCTTCCGGATCCAGAGTTTCGACGCGTTGCAGGTGATCGTGGAGGGCACGCTCCTCGAGCAGCCGATCAACGGCGTGTATGTCGTGGAGCCTGGCGGGATGCTCGATCTCGGGCCCTCGTATGGCAAGGTGATGGTCGGCGGGCAGTCGCTGGAAGAGGCGCAGGATGCCGTGTTTCGGCACCTCAAGCGGGTGCTCAAGGAACCGCAGGTGTCGCTCACGCTCGCCCAGGCCGCCGGGCAGCAACAGATCTCGGGCGAGCACCTGGTGGGCCCCGACGGCACGATCAACCTCGGGACGTATGGCAGCGTGTACGTGACGGGCCTGACGCTCGAGGAGGCGAAGGAGAAGATCGAAAAGCACCTCGATGCGTACCTCGACGCACCGCTCGTGAGCGTGGACGTGTTCAGCTACAACTCGAAGGTGTACTACGTGATCACGGAGGGAGCCGGACAGGGGGACAACATCGCCCGCTTCCCCGTGACCGGCAACGAAACCGTGCTCGACGCGCTCGCGCAGATCAATGGACTCTCGCGGCTCTCGAGCAAGGACGTGTGGATCGCGCGACCGGCTCCCTCGGGCGTGGGCTGCGACCAGATCCTTCCCGTGGACATCGAGGCGATCATGAAGGGCGCCGCCACCGGCACCAACTACCAGATTCTGCCCGGAGACCGCGTGTTCATCGCCCAAGACCACATGATCGCGTTCGCGGGCCTGATCGAGAAATGGACGGCGCCCTTCGAGCGGATGTTCGGCTTCGCCCTGCTCGGCTCGAGCGCGGTGCAGCAGATCAATCGTTTCCCGTTCGGCTTCAACCCGAACTTCGGGGCCTGCTGGGTGGCCCGCGAGGTGTATGGCGCGGACAACCCCCGCTGGCTGCTCTTCCGGGCCTGGTTGATGACCGCGGCCCCGGGCTGGCTCCGGGAGACGTATCTCGCCCACGGCGAGGAGTTTGCGGCCTGGATCCACGACAAACCGGTGCTCAAGGCCGGCATCCGGATGCTGATGGAGGCGGTGATCACCCGGTATGACGACGCGGAATGAAATGCAGCGTACACTTCGGGTGACGGTGCGGCGAACGGCCAAGGGAGAGTGTCCATGAACGGTTGGCGGACGGTAGCACACGTGTCCGGAACCCTGGTGGCGGCGTGGCTCGCCGGTGCGGGTTCCGTCCATGCCCAGGGGAATTCGCAACTGCCGTTTTCCAACTTGTACTCGCGGCCCACCGTCAGTCCCTACCTGCAGATGCAGCAGCAGGGAATGAATCCGCTGCAGAACCAGAACATCTACCAGACGATGGTCCAGCCGCAGCTCCAGCAGCAGCAGCAGCAAGTGCAGCAACTCCGCCAGGCGCGGCAGCTCAGCAGCATGCAAAACCAGGTGCAGCAGATCCAACGCGACACGAGCAGTCGGCAGATCGACGAGACGATCCGCCCCACCGGCCACGCCTCGACATACCAGAACCTGTCGCACTTCTATCCGCGCCGGTAGCGCCGGGCGGCCGTCCCGATGGCGGGAGACGGCGGGCGATCCAGAGGCTCGCCCCGCGCCCCGCCCTACTCGTCGAACGGGCGGCGGGGCTTCCGCCCGGAGGCGGGCTCCTCCGGCGACTCCGCAGCTGTCTCGAGCAAGAGATCGGCATCGTCGCCGTCACCCTCGAGCTCCGCCTCCGCCACTTCCTGCCGCTCGCGCCACGGCTTCTCAGCCTCGTAACTGGCAAGTTCGTTCCCGAGCTGTTCCTTCACCTCCGAGGACTCTCCGCCCGTGTCCACCGCCTTCCTGCTGAACTCGCGGGCCTTGGCGAAGTCGCCAGCCTCCGCGTAGGCCGCGGCGAGCGTGGAGATGATATGGGCCTGCTTCCACTCGGTTTCCTCGCAGGCCTTCGTGGCCAGTTCGATCGCCCGCTTGCCGTCGCGAAGCCCGTCGTCGGGCGACGTGGCGAGCAGCCAGGCGAGGTTGTTGAGCACGCCGTCGTTGTCGTCGTCGAGCGCGAGGGCCGCCTCGAGATCGGCGAGCGCGGCCTGGTGGTCGCCGATCGAGATCAGGGCGTCGCTGCGGCCGCGACGGCTCAGAAACTGCGCGTCGTCGAGCTCGAGGGCCCGCGTAAACCGCCTGATCGCCTCCCGCGGCTGCTTGGCGGCCAGATACAGCATGCCGAGCTGGCCGACGAGCAGGGCGTCGTCGCCGTGCTGCGACACGAGCTTGCGGAAATCGCGGATGGCGGCCGGGTAGTCGTTGCGCTCGGCGGCGATCAGGCCGCGGAGTTCGAGGGCGGCGGGATGGTCGGGCCGGCGGCGGAGGACGCTCTCGAGATCAGCCTGGGCCTGGTCGGTGTTGCCCGCCTGTTGGTGGATGCGGGCCCGGAGCACGAGCGGGATCGCCTCGTCGGGGGCGAGTTCGACGGCCTTGTCGAGGTCGGCGATCGCCTTGGGCTGCTCGCCCTTGAGCGCGAGCACCCGCGCCCGCTGCAGGAGAGCCCCCGCCGCGTCGGGATCGATCTCGATCGCCTTGTCGAACGTCTTCAGGGCCTCGTCGAGCTTGTCCTCCATCATGTAGGCCATGCCGAGCGCCTCGAGGAGCGAGCCGTCGTCGGGGTCCTCCTCGATCGCCACGTCGAGGTCGGCCCGGGCCTCGTCGAACTCTTCGTTGAGGAGATGAAACAGCCCGCGGGTGCGGCGGATGTCCTTGTCGCGCGGAGCGAGTTCCACGGCCTTGTCGTAGTCGGCGGCCCGCTGGGCCTGGTCGTCATCGCGCAGGTTGCCGCGGATCACGTGGGCCTGGGCGATGAGGAGAGTGTCGTCGCCGCCGAGCGAAATCGCCTTCTCGGCGGCCTCGTCGGCCCGCGTGCGGTCGCCTCCGGGCAGGCTCTGGAGACGGGCGATCATCAGCCAGGCCTGCCCGAGATCGGGATCCCGTCCGATCGCCTCGTCGAGGTCGCGCATCGCGAACTGGCGCATCTTCTGCCACTGCGGATCGGGAGTGTCGGGCTTGAAGATCGCGTCCACGACCATGCCGGCCCGATCCATGAGCGTGCCGGTGTAAAGATCGGCGGCGAACTTCTTCGCCTCGGCGTCGAGGCCCTTCGCGACGGCCGACTGGCAGAGTTCGAGCACCGAGCCGAAGTCATCGAAATTGTCGGCGGCGAGTTTGGCGTCGATGGCCGCGTCGAGATCGGCCTGGCCGGGCTGGTCGGCCGCGACGGCCGCGTTGCAGGAGAGCATGAGGGCGAGCAGGAGCAGCAGTCGCAAACGCATGACGGATTCTCCTTGGGACGACCGTCAGTATGAGGTATTGGCGCGGAGCGGGCTACGGGAGGAAAAAGGTGGCTCGCACCTTCCGCCTCACAGCGGCGCCGGGAGATCCCGCTTGGCGAAGATCCACGCCCCGGCCGCATAGGCCGCCAGCCCGATCCCGAGCAGCACGCCGTCGTATCCGAGCAGGAGCCTCCAGGATGTCGCCGGATCGCCCACCAGCCGCTGCGGCTCATAGGCGTTGAGGACGGAGAGATACCCGCACCATGCGAGCGGGGTCGAGAGCCGGCCGACGAGTTTGGCCAGGATCGCGAACACGTAGAAGCCGCACATGATGCCGATCGTGCGCCACCGGTAGCTGTCGGCCGCGGAGACGCAGGCCGAGATCCCCGCCATGCACACGATCAGGCCGAACACGTTGCACGCCGCCGGCAGGAACCGCAGCGGATCGACCTTCCCCGCCCACGGCCCGAGCGCTACCGCCGACGCCGCCGCCGCGAACAGGACGGCTGCGAGCAGGGCCGCGGCCGCGAGCGTGGCGAGGGCCTGCGAGAGGAACACGGCCACGCGGTTGACCGGCTGGGCCAGGATCATCTCCATCGTGCCCCGCTCGAGTTGCCCCGACACGGCGTCGCTGCCGCGAGTGATCCCGAACACCGTGGCCGCGAGCACCACCACCGGATCGACGAACGCCAGCGCCACGCGGCCGGCGTGCGTGGCCACCTCCGAAAACGGCACGCCCGAGAGCCGCTGCCAGTCCTGCGGGATCGCCCGCAGCAGCACGTCTTGGAAGGCCGGCATCGGAATCTGGGCCGAGAGCCAGATGTAGATCCACGGGAAAGCAGACCACAACGCCACGAGCGAGAGCACGAGCACCCGCTGATCGCCCCAGGTTTTTTTCCAGATCGCGGTGTCGAACATGTCAGGAGACCGGCCTGTGAAAACGGTCGTAAACGCCGCCCAGCCCGACCGGCTCGATCTGCACCTCGTCGAGCGGGAGCGTGGCCAGCCAGCCCAGGAGCGGGGCGAGCGAGTCGCCCGATTCGAGCACCACGCGGCCGTCGTGCCGCGAGACGAGCGTGGCGTGGGCCTCGAGTTCCGCCGGGATCGCGTCCCAAGCGCCTGCGAGCCGCGCCGTGATCCGGTGGCTGCGGCGCAGGTCGGCGATGCTCTGCTCGTGGACGAGCCGGCCCGCCCGCACGATCGCCACGCGGTCGCAGGTCGTCTCGACTTCCGAGAGCACGTGCGACGAGAAGATCACCGTGCGGCCCGCCGCCTGCGCCTCCCGCACCAGCCCCAGCACCTCGGCCCGGGCGGTGGGGTCGAGATTGGCCGTGGGCTCGTCGAGGATCGTGAGCGCGGCCTCCGTGGCGAGCACGACGGCCAGCGCGAGTTTCTGCCGCATGCCCGTGCTCATCCGGGCCACCTGGCGGGAGCAGTCGAGGTCGAGCCGGCGGGCCACCTCGGCGGCACGGTCGCGGCGGCAGTGGGGCCGCAGCCCGGAGAAAAAGTCGAGTGTCTGGAAGCCGTTCATCCGGCGAAACAGCCGGGCCTCGCCGGGAAGGTAGGCCGTGTGGGTCCTGACCATGAGCGACTCGGCCACGCAGTCGAATCCGGCCACGCGGGCCGATCCGGACGTGGGCCGAATGAAGCCGAGCAGGAGCCGCAGGAGCGTGGTTTTCCCCGCGCCGTTGGGGCCGAGGAGCCCGAAGATCTCCCCCTCGCGCACGCCGCATGAACACCCGTCGAGCGCGGTGAAGTCGCCATAGCGCTTGGTGAGATCCCGCGTTTCGACGAGCGTTGTCATGTCGCGAAATAATAGCCGGCCAGCGCGAAGGCGATGAGGGCGACGCCGCGCCGCACGAGCGGCGCCGGCAGCCGCCGCGCGACGAGCGAGCCGACGAGGCCCCCGCCGCAGGCTCCCACCGCCATCACCGCCGCGTGCGGCCACGAGACGGCGTGCGACCCCGCGCACGAGCCGACGGCGAAGAACAGGGCCGCGACGCCGTTGACGACCGTACCGAGCACGTTCTTCACCGCGTTGAGCCGGTGGATGTCGCCGAGACCCAGGAACCCGAGCATCGCCAGCATCATGATTCCTATCCCGGCGCCGAAATAGCCGCCGTAGACCGCGACGGCGAACTGAAGCACGCACGCTGCCGGAAGGTGGGCCGCGGCCCCCGCGGCGGTGGTCGCCCCCGCGTTCGCCGGCCGCCGCGCGGCGAGCCGGACGATCCGCGGCTGGAGTGCGAAGAGCACCGCCGCCACGAGGATCAGCCACGGCACGGTGGCGGCGAACCATGCCGGCGGCAGCACCACCACGAGCCACGCCCCGACCAGCGCGCCGGCGACGCTCGGCACCACCAGCCAGCGGGTGAACGGCTGCTGCCCCGCGCGGTCGCCGCGGGAGGCCCATGCCGCCGACAAGGCGCCCGGCCAGAGGCCGATCGTGCTTGTGGCGTTGGCGACCACCAGCCGGGCCGGATCGGGTGGCAGGATCGCCGCGAGCGCGGGAAACGTGAGGATCGTGCCCCCGCCGGCGACGGAATTGACCGCCGCCGCCACGAACGTGACCGTCGCGAGAAGCGCGAGGCTGGCGAAGTCGCCCGCCAGGAGGGCGTCGGCCGGCGCGATCGTCGGCGCGACAGCGATCATGGAACGGCCGGGGCGGCAACCGGCGGCTGCGCGGCCGGAGGCGGGGCCACGGGGGCCGCGGGCTCGGCATACTTCCCCGGCCCGCAGTCGATGAGCGCGTAGCCGGCCCAGAAGAACGGGGCCGTGGCATCCGCGGGCACTTCGCCCGCCGTGAGTTTCACCCGCGGCTCACGGGCAACATCGGGCTCCTCGGCGGTGACCAAGGACACGGCCCGCCGCCAGCTGGTGGCCGCGCTTGCGACCGGCGCCGCGGCCCCATCGGCGGCGGGTGCGGGATCGAGGTCGCGCAGAAACTCCTCCGCGAGATCGACGCTCACCTTGCCCCCCACCCGCCAGCGACTGACGACGGCCGTGCGGGCTCCTGCTGCGAGCAGGTCGGAGGCCGCCAGGAACAGGTCTTCGCCCGCGCGGGCCGACGGCTTCGCGAGGCCGTCGGCCATTTCCGTCTGCATCCCGGGCACCAGCACGATCCGCGGCCGCTTGGGCGGCGCACCGAGCCAGTCGCCGAACGTGAACGCCGCCTTGCCCCCCACCGCGATCGCGAGTGGCCGCTCCGCGATGGGGCCTTCGCCGCCGAGCTCGTCGGCGAGCACGAGCCGGTCGCAGAGCGAGGCCCCGAACAGGGCCGAGTCCGCCGAAGCGAGCGGCACCACGCGGTCGAACGACTCGGCAAACCGCGCGGCGACATCGGCGGCCACCTCGGGGCGGTCGCGGCGCGAAAGCTTCACGGCATGCACGCCGAGCAGGCCGCCGGTGGGCACCGGCTCGAACGAGCGCACGGCGAGGGTGCGGGTGGGTGCGTACCGGATGCGGCAGGCGTCGCGAAGAAGCGTGGCGTGTTCCCCGGCCTGGGCCGGGTCGGCCGCGGCGTCGCGGGCGGAGCCCGACGGGAGGAGCTCGAACGGCAGATACCAGAGCAGCCCGTCGGGCACGATCACGAGCTCCTCCACGTTGACCCCGAGCGCGATCTTCGAGTTGCCGAACAGCAGCCGCTCCACCTGGGCGGCGGAGTCGCGCCAGCCGGTGGCGAGGAGACGCTCGGTGGAGACCGGGGCGACGGCATCGACGATGCCGATCGCCTTCACGAGGGCCGCGATCTCCTTGGCGAGGGCGGCGGGCTGCTTCACCTGCCAGGTGGCGACGCGGCTGTTCGACTCGAGCGCGCCCACGAGCCCCGCCACCGTCCACTGGAACGACAGGATGAGATGCCGGTCGGGCAGCCGCCGCCGCACCTCGGCGGGCGGCTCGAGCGGCGGAAACTCGAGCACGGTCGGCTCGCGGCCCGCGGCCAGCGCCGCGACGAACTGCCGCTGTCGGCGGGCGACCGCGGCGTAGGCCTCCCAGCCGGCCCTGGCGCCGGCGTCGGCCGGGGCCGCGAGGGCGGCGGTGAGCGCGGGGCGGAGCTTCGCGGCCTCGTCCAGCGATCGGGCGAAATCGGGATGGCGGGCGAGCAGCGCGGCGCGGCGGGCGGCGGCGGGGCGGGGCAACGATTCGGGATCGGCGGCGACGAGCGCCTCGACCGCCGCCCGCCGTCCACCAC
>Ga0214923_10006444_pt1 | contig 13187 bp, 14 predicted proteins | sample LL1510_MetaG_FD_177993 | JGI IMG/M metagenome (GOLD analysis project Ga0214923, IMG submission 177993) | Freshwater microbial communities from Lake Lanier, Atlanta, Georgia, United States - LL-1510 | ecosystem: Environmental > Aquatic > Freshwater > Lake | place: USA: Georgia | collected...
GTTGATGTGCCCTGGGTCTGCAACGGTGTTCGATATTAGCGCTGCATCACCGGGAGTTGCATTTTTAACTGAGCCGAAATTATACCCCCAGCTCTTAAATACCCCTAAAGATGTGGCAAATTGTGCTTTTCCGTTCAAAATAACGTATATATCAGGGCTGCTAGGTAACTTAATTAGCGTTCCGTCGGGATGGGCAAAAAGAATTGGACCTTGCGTTGAACCAAACCAATTTTCGAAGCTTGTTACAAAATTATAACTGCCAGAGTAGTACACGCTAGCACTTCCAGGGTAAACGTGTGGCGTGTAACAATACATGGCGGCAGTAGCCGCATTTGCAATTACAAACTGAGAGTATAAATTGCCATAATAGTCATAAAAAGATACAGCCTGATTCGGTAACAATCCAGGATAATAGAAAATTGAGTTATTTCCTGAGCCGCTATAGGTTGGTGGGATTCCTGGCGCTGGCAATCTGTTTTTGCAAGGGTAGCTTGCAGGTGTGTAGCCCCACCAGTTTCGACCAGACATTAGTTCTATGTAGGTTCTAAATTGCCATGCCCCGTTATCTACTTGACTAAAAAAGCCTACGTAACCATTGCAAGAGCTGTATCCCATCGCACAGTTTATTTGTGAGCTTGTTGGATTTGGGGTTGTTATTAGCGACTGTTCTTTTTGTAGTGTTGAAAGAATAACCTGTGGATTTATCCCGTATGCTTGTCCGGAATCATATATGATCTTTGAAGCTGACACTAATTGCCCACAAGAGTAATAACGACTGTAGTATGAATAATTAGCGCCAGAGGGACTGCCACAGTTTTCAATATCTTTGATGTTGGCTAGCCCACTATTTTTTGAAACTAAAAAGTTCTGAATATCTTGCTGCGTCATGGTTGTAGAGTTTGTAAAAACCACATCACTAATTAGATTACTTGAGTCATAAGCGGCTGAAACACGGTGACTAAATAATAGCGAAAGAACAAATACTAGCAGAGAATATTGAATGATGGAATTTATTTTTCTCATTTAAAAACCAGCTCTATCTGTATCTCGCTATTTTCTGTGCCATCATCCCTAACACTAAACACGTCCAGTCTGCCGTTTTTTGATTTAGGCTCTAATTGTATAGAGCTAGAAAAATTATTATTGACTATATTCAGTCTTCCTTGCCCTAGAACACCAGAACTCTCATCAATGACTCTGAAGTTTAAGTTGTCTGAATATGCTATACCAATAATACTGAAACTGTTACCAACCAGTTGACTCTGCGCCGGTTGTTTAAGTAAAATCTTGCCGTCTTGAGACCCGGTCCATTTCGAAGGGCTAGAAGAACTTCGATCATTGCCATTTGTATCATTAAAATTGAATTTTTTACTGCTGGAGTTGTTAACGAGTTTCTTGTCTTCACTGTTTGTATTTTTCTGGGCTTTTTTTACATTTACAGCATTAGTATTTTTGGCGGTAGTTTTAGGTTTACTAGTCTTTGGAATTTTAAAGGCTACAAAGCCATAAACTAAAAGTACAACAATTGCAACAAAGAGCATAAGCAACAAGTATTTATTTATTTTTTTATTAATACTTTTGGACATATTTCTAATATCTATTATAACATTCATAAACAAGGCTTAACTGCGCAACATAAATAAGGCATAAAACAATACCGATTAGTAAACAATACATAAATAACTTATTATTTATATGTGAGAATCAATATTAAAAATAAGGTTAACGATTTCACCAAAGCTCTTAGCGGCAGTAATATTTTTATACTGTTTTCGTACATTATTATTATTGGCATTGCACTTAGTTCGGTCTTGCTGTTTCGCAGCAGTTCGTTCTTAGTGAATCTTGACGGCGTCGATCAAACCTATACCTGGTATCAGAAACTAGCCACATCTATACATAACGGCTACTTGCCTTTGTGGAGCATCGGCAACTATGGTGGTCAATCTTTTGCGGGCGATTTCATAGTAGGCGTTTTTTATCCATTGAATATCTTTTGGTCTCTACTGTTCGGAAACGGCAATGGGATGTCCGAACTATCAATTAACTTATTAATAGTTCTTCATTTTGTATTAGCTGGCTTTGGAGCTTTCCTTCTTTTTAAGCAGTTAGGGGCGAAGCGTTGGTCTTCTTTTCTGGTCGGTCTTACATATGCTTTATCGGGGGTAGTTGCCGCTAGGTCCGCAGCTCAGGCTGACATATTCTATGGCCTAGCGTTATTGCCCTATCCTCTATATTTTGTGGCTAAATCAAGAGTTAGTAGCTCTAAAACCATGCTAACACTAAGCGGTGTTTTTTTGGGACTTATGGTCTTGGCTGGACACATACAGCCATTTTTTAACTGTTTTTTAATGATATTAGTGCTCGAATTTTCATATCTGTATAAAGATATAAGCGGGGGAGTTACTAGACTAAAATCAATATTTCAAACACTAATTCGTTGTGTCTACGTCCTAACCATTGCAGTACTAATTAGTTTGCCTCAGCTTTTATTGGCTGCCCAGTACTTATTCAACACCTATAGAGTGCAGGTTGTTGGTTACAGCTCACCAGGCGAAAAAATAGGCTTCTTCGACTTTGCAGGGGGCTTTAATATTAATATAGACGAAATAGTATCCTCTGTAATTGATCCTGCGGGACATCTTGTGCGCGACGGTAACTATGTATATATTGGACTCACGTCACTTTTTATTATTATTTTAAGTCTAACGCTGCTAAGCAAAAAAGTAATAAATAAAACAATAATCGCAGAAAACAAGCTATTTCTTTACACTATAGGCACTTTAAGTCTTCTTAGTTCTAGGACAGCTAACATGGTTTTCTGTGTTACTTTATAAGCTTCCTTTGCTACACCAAATAAGAGAGCTTGGTAGGTATATTGTAATTTTTGAATTCTTTGTACTAGCTATTTTTGCGGCAAGTCTTGAAACGATTGCCTCGACATCATTCACTATAAAACAGAAAATAGCTTTATATGTAATAGGGTTTTTCGTATTAATAAACTCCTTGTATCTTTTGTTACTCAGGAACTATATATATAGTACCCATTTTGCAATTCAAAATTTAATACTGGCTCTAACAATCATAATGCTTGCAGCGTCTAAAAGCTTAAAAATTCGCAAGACTGTATTAATAATAGCGATAATATCTTCTATGTCCGTAAACTCACTATGGTTCATTCCCAATTCAAATAAACCGATTATGAAGGTTGACGCATATACCAGTAATACAGAACTAATTAACTATCTCGCTAGAACAAACGGTGAATATAGAGTTTTAATTAAAGATGGGGCATTACCAGTAAATATTGGTAACGTTTACCCAATACAAACGCTAGGTGGTTATTCGGCAACAATAAATGCGCCGTTCTTTGAAATAATAAATAAAACCAAGGCAAGTAAAGATCTTGTGCATGATCTATACGGGGTAAAGTACATAGTAACAAAAACCCAGCCTATAAAAGAAAAAATGACATTCACTCATAACGGAGTTTATGTTGCTGAAAGGCAAAGCGCTCTACCGAAGATCTTCACTACAAAAAAAGATGGCTCACTACAAAGAAGTGACTATTCGGGCATTGCAGTTAAAACCATAAAATACAATGACCAACATCAAGAGTTCGATTTCGAAATAAACAAACCAGGAAAAATTATTTTTTCTGAGAATTATTTCAAAGGCTGGTCGGCCGAATTGGACGGCAAAAAAGTTGCTATAGAGCCATATTATGTTGACGGAAAACCCTTGCTGAAGTCGGTAGTTATAAAAACACCGGGAAGACACACTGTTTTATTGACATACAGGCCGTTCCAGCTGTCTGATATTTGATATATAATATATATATCATTTTTTATCTAGCCATGGAGGTGTAATTGAAAAAAAAAGAATTTGTATATACAGGTGGCGAAGTTTTAGAGTCTATGACTGAAGCTGTTAATTATAATAGATACTTAACCAATATCATTACTTCACATGTAAAAAATAAACATACAAAAATTCTTGATTTTGGTGCAGGATCTGGTACCTACGCTGATATACTCAAGAAAAAAGGACTTGACGTTGACTGCATGGAGCCAGATAGCAAGCAGCAAAAACAACTCATCCGAAAAAAATACAGAGTTTTTAATAAAATTGAAGATATAAAACCTGGATCATATGATGTTATTTATTCATTGAACGTTTTTGAACATATAGACAAAGATATAGACGAGTTTATGAAAGTTAGCAGGCTGCTCAAAAAGGGAGGAACTGTGATAGTATACGTTCCTGCTTTTGATTTATTGTTTACAAACATGGACGTACTTGTAGAACACTTTAGGAGATATAGGTTGCGTAGATTGTCTTCAATGGCAAAAAAAGCAAACCTAAGAATAATAGAACTCGAATATAAAGAACCAATAGGCTTTTTTGCGGCATTAACCTATAGAATAATAAAAGGTGATGGAAAATTAAAACCAAGCCAAGTTAGGCTATACGACAAGCACATATTTCCAATTAGCAAGTCATTGCATCCTTTGACAAAACGCATATTTGGGAAGAACGCTATACTAATTGCAAAAAAATAATTTAGGATTCTCCAGTTTTTATTGCAAAATATAATATTTCCCAAACAGCCCTTAAGCCATCGCGATACCCAATTTTTTTGCCCTCTTCCTTACTGCGGCCGTAGTAACTGATTCCAATTTCATAAACTCTGACTTTTCTTTTAGCTATCTTAGCAGTTATTTCAGGTTCAAATCCAAACCTTTTGGACTCGAGGTTTTTCGCAATTTCTCTTGCAAGCTCACCCTTTAGCATTTTATAACAAGTCTCCATGTCAGTTAGATTCAGTCCAGTAGTCAAATTTGATAAGAATGTTAAAAATTTGTTTGCTACTTGATTTCTGAAATAGATAATTCTGTGTGGCTCACCGCCCCTAAACCTTGATCCGTAAACGACGTCTGCGTGCCCTCTTTCAATTGGGTATAATAATCTGCTGTATTCCATAGGATCATATTCGAGATCTGCATCTTGAATTACAATTATATCTCCAGTAGATTCAAGAATTCCTTTTTTCAATGCAGCTCCTTTTCCCTGGTTGTGCGATTGAAATATTAACTTGATATCATTATTTTTTTGAGAAATTTTTTTAAGTAATTCCCTGGTGCCATCTTTTGATCCGTCATCTACGACTATTATTTCTTTTTTGGTAGATCCAACATCCACGCTTAAAACCTCATCAACAATTTTATTTATTGTATTGATTTCGTTGTAGCAGGGCATAATAATTGATAGCTTTTTTGCTTTTTTCATAATGATTTGTAACTCCGTACTGTGCTAAGATATATAAATATATGTTAGCACAAACTAGGCAGGGTTTAACGAAGCTTATTAAAATTGATTTTATAAGATTTTGCATCGTTGGGGGCATAGGTTTTCTTGTTAATCTTGGGCTATTGATTATACTGAATAACCTATTGGGTATTGGTATCTTCATCGCTCAACTAATTTCTGCAGAAATTGCCCTATTTAGTAATTTTATTCTACATGACCACTGGACGTACAGTAGTAAAAAAGTTAAAAAAACTAAAAAGGTTCTAATAATTCAGTTTCATGCTTCATCCTGGCCCGCAATCTTAGGAAGCACCATGGTGCTTACCGCTGCACATAAATTTTTGCACCTTGATAATTTCAAGGCACTTATACTTACCGCATTTGTCACCCTTTTCTGGAATTTTGTGTGGTCGAAGTATGTAATATGGAAAGGCGTCACAGAAAGAGACATAGAAAGGATTATTGAATGAAAATTGCAGTTGTAGGGACAGGCTATGTCGGCCTGGTTACAGGAACTTGCTTGGCAGAAAATGGTAATCAGGTCGTTTGCGTCGATATCGACAAAACAAAGATAGAGCACATGAAAAGGGGGCGCATGCCTATTTATGAGCCTGGGCTAGAAGACCTTTTTCACAGGAACATAAAAGCGGGAAGATTAAAGTTTACTACAAATTTGTCTGAAGCCGTTGACGAATCAATAATTATTTTCTTGGCTCTGCCAACACCACCCAATGGAGACGGCGCAGCAGATCTTTCATATATTCTCGAAGTCGCCAAAGAACTCGGGCCGCTGTTACATCAATACACAATCATAATAAATAAGAGCACTGTACCTGTGGGGACAGCCGAAAAAGTAAGAGAAGCCATAGGCATCAATGCAAAAGTAGAATTTGATGTTGTTTCCAATCCTGAATTTTTACGTGAAGGCTTTGCTGTTGAAGATTTTATGAAACCAGAAAGAGTTGTAATTGGTACTGAATCAAAAAAGGCTCAGGGTATACTCAGTACGCTATATGCGCCTTTTGTAAGACAAGGAAACCCGGTGTATTTTATGAGCGAGCGTTCATCAGAAATGACTAAATATGCAGCAAACGCTTTTTTAGCAGCCAAGATCTCGTTTATGAATGAAATCGCTAATTTATGCGAATTGACCGGTGCAGACGTAGACAGTGTTCGTCTAGGAATTGGTTCGGATAGCAGAATAGGCAAGAGATTCTTATTTCCGGGCATAGGATATGGTGGTAGCTGCTTTCCAAAAGACGTGAAGGCTCTACAGAAAACATCCAAGGACTACAAATATGAATTCCGGCTCCTAAAAGCTGTTACAGAAGTTAATAGCCTGCAAAAAGAAGTTTTGTTCAATAAAATAAATAGTTACTTCGACAGTAATTTGAAAGGTAAAAAATTTGCACTTTGGGGCCTTGCCTTTAAGCCAGACACCGACGACATAAGGGAAGCTCCAGCTCTAAACCTAATAGACTCGCTCACAAAAGGAGGAGCAACAGTGTCTGCCTATGATCCTGAGGCTTCCGATAATGTTGCCAAATTACACAAAAATAATAAAAAATTAAGTTTTGCAGAAACGAAAGAAGACGCACTAGTAGATGCAGATGCGCTTATAATCGCAACTGAGTGGTCAGAGTTTAGGACGGCAGACTTTTCATTAATCAAGGATAATCTCAAAAAGCCACTTATATTTGACGGCAGAAACCTGTATGAGCTTAGCCACATGAAAAAAGAAGGCTTTTATTATGAGAGTATAGGAAGGGAAGTCATAAAATAAAACAATGAAAAAAACAGTTCTAATTTCGGGAGCCGCAGGATTCTTGGGATCACATCTTGCAGACTATTATCTCGCCAGAGGCATGAAAGTAGTTGGGGTAGATAATTTTTCGACTGGCTCTAAAAGGAACATAGAACACCTGAATAACAATAATGACTTTACCTTTGTAGAACATGATATAGTTAGCCCTTTGCCAAAAAATATAGAAACGCAAAAAATTGATATTGTTCTTAATATGGCTTCACCAGCAAGTCCGCCACACTATCAAAGGCTAGGAATAGAAACACTGCAAGTTGGTTCAGTGGGAACTTACAATATGCTAGAAATTGCTAACAAAAACAAGGCTCGCTTTTTCCAAGCTTCTACCAGCGAAGTTTACGGCGATCCTGAAATACACCCACAACCCGAGTCATATAAAGGAAGCGTTAATTGCTATGGGCCAAGAAGTATGTATGATGAGGCAAAAAGATATGCTGAGGCACTAATATTTACATATAGAGAAAAGCATAAAACTAATACATGTATTGGAAGGTTTTTTAATACTTATGGGCCAAGAATGGACGCCAAAGACGGTAGGGTGGTGTCCAATTTTATAGTACAGGCACTTCAAGGAAAGCCTCTAACAGTATATGGTGATGGTGGTCAGACCAGAAGCTTTTGCTATGTTGATGATTTAGTAGAGGGCATAGCTCGTTTAGTAGACTCTAATGAGCATGCACCTATGAATTTGGGCAATGATGGTGAGTTTACTGTTAAAGAATTAGCTGAAATTGTTCAGACAAAAATAGGCAACAAAAACGAACTTGTATATTTACCTTTGCCGGGAGATGATCCCTTGCAGCGTAAGCCAGTAATTAAAATAGCTGCATCCAAACTCAACTGGAAGCCTAAAATTAGTCTAGAAGATGGTCTAGATAAAACAATTGAGTATTTTAAGTCAATTGTTTAGTATATTGTGAAGGTATTTACCGTAGCCTGATTTATTGAGTGGTTCGGCTATTTTTAGCATAGCATCATTGTTAATGAAACCTTGACGGTAGGCGGCTTCTTCTATGCAGCCTACTTTTATGCCAGTACGCTTTTCAATCACTCTTATGTACTCTGTAGCATCATTCATTGAGCCAAATGTACCTGTATCTAGCCAGGCTGTTCCACGGTCAAATAGGCTTACTTTTAGCTTACCTTTTTTTAGATAGGCATCTAATACAGATGTAATTTCTAATTCGCCGCGCGGACTAGGCTGTACGTTTTTGGCAATTTCTACGACATCGTTATCGCAGAAGTACAGGCCTGCATTGGCGTAGTTAGACTTTGGCTTTTCTGGCTTTTCTTCAATCGACAGCACGTTCATGTCTTTGTCGAATTCATAAACTCCATACCGCTCTGGGTCATGCACTTGTGCTGCAAAACCTACCGCACCATCTATGTCGGTGTATGATTGCAGTTTTTCTTCTAGGCCTGAGCCGTAGAAAATATTATCACCAAGAATCATTGCAACCTTATCATTGCCTATGAAATCGGCACCAACTATAAAAGCATCTGCTAGGCCGCGTGGTTCGTCCTGAACCTTGTAGGTAAAGCTACATCCAATACGGCTACCATCGCCCAGCAGCTGTTCAAAGCGCGGTAAATCATGGGGAGTTGAGATGATCAGTATTTCCCTAATACTTGCACTGATTAACGTGCTTAGTGGGTAATAGATCATTGGCTTGTCATAAATTGGAATAAGCTGTTTGCTAATGGCCATAGTTATTGGATACAGTCTAGTTCCTGATCCACCCGCTAATATTATTCCCTTCATTTGCTTAACTCCTTATCTATGTAATTATCTAAATCATCTTGCCAATTAGTGAGCTTAAAGCCCGTGGCTTCAATCTTGCTTAAATCAAACTCACTATTAAATGGTCTTGTGGATATATTTTGTTTGCCCTGGTAGTATTGCTCGGTAGTGGTATCTGATACGTGCAAATCTAGATTAGCTTTTTTGAATATTACGCGTGTAATTTCTGCCCAGCTGGCTGGTTCACCTGAATTACTAATGTTGTATGTGCCGAACTCTGCATTTGTCGTTAGTAAGTGATCAATTGCTTTTACGAGCTCGCTAGTGAAAGTTAGTCTGCCTATCTGGTCAGAAACTACAGTCGGTTCAACGCCTTTCTGTCCAAGGCCTAGCATGGTGCGCACAAAATTATTACCTTCGCCGATTACCCAGGAGGTTCTAAGGACGTAGTGTTTTTCTAGCAAGCCTACTGCAATGTCGCCTGCGGCCTTGCTTTGACCGTATACCCCCAAAGGACTTAATAGTTCTGATTCAGTATGAGGAGTCTTGGTGCCGTCGAACACATAGTCGGTAGATATATGCACAAGAGTTAGGCTATGTTTTTGAGCAACTCGAACCAAATTCGCTACAGCTGAAGCGTTAACATTCCAGGCGGCTACTCGACCCTCTGCGGTTTCTGAGCCGTCGACATTTGTATAAGCCGCGGCGTTTAATATTATTTTTATGCCAGACCAGTCAAAGTTATTTACCGATTCCGTATTCGTTATATCGAGCTCATCAATATCTGCGCTTTTTGCATTTGGGTATTGAGCTTTTAGTGCTAAACCTAACTGACCATTTGCGCCTACTATAAAGATTTCTGAGTCTTTCATTGCACTAAACCTCCATCGGAATTACATCTTTAAGTAGGGGATGCTGGGTATCTTTGTCGGATACAATTGCTTGGTCTTTGGAGATAGGCCAATCTATATTGAGTGTCGGGTCAAAGAGGTTCACGAAAGTGTATTTTGCTTCGGGCGACCAGTGCTCGTTGACTAAATAATTATAAGTGATATTTTCTTCTAATGTTTGATAGCCATTAGCTACGCCGCGTGGTACAAAAACTGCTTTTGCTGGAGTGATCTCGATAGTTAGGGTTTTGCCGTAACTGTCGCCTTTGCGCAAATCTACCCACACACCTAAAACTTTTCCATTAGATACAGATATAAATTTTTCCCATGGTTCGGCGTGAAGGCCGCGTGTTACGCCCTTGTCTTTGTTGAAAGAAAAGTTGTTTTGGACAACTTCGAATGATGGTAGCCCTAGTGCTTCCATTTTGGCTTTTTGATAATTTTCTTTGAACCAGCCGCGTTCATCTTCGTGTAGTTCCAGGTCTATTTCGTACAAACCCGGAATTATAGTTTCTCGTACGCTGAGGCCACTAGACATTAGCGTCCTAGCTCCTTGTATTTATCTTCAGTAGCTTGTTTTTGTGGTTTCCACCAAGATTCGTGTTGTTTGTACCAGTTTATGGTGGCCTCTAAACCAGATCTGAAATCGGTGTAGGCTGGTTTCCAGCCGAGCTCATTTACTAGTTTGCTGGCATCAATTGCATAGCGCATATCGTGACCTGGGCGGTCGTTGACGTGTTCGTAGTCTTTGGCATCTTTGCCCATGATTTCTAGAATCATCTCGACGACTTCTTTGTTATTTTTTTCACCGTCAGCACCGATCAGGTAGGTGTCGCCGATTTTACCTTTTTCTAAAATTGCTAATACACCAGAAGAATGGTCTTCTGCGTGTATCCAGTCACGAACGTTTTCGCCGGCGCCATATAATTTGGGTTTACGGCCTTCCAGAATTTCGGTAATTTGTCTTGGGATAAATTTTTCTACGTGCTGGTAAGGGCCATAGTTGTTGGAGCAGTTGCTGATAGTGGCTTGTACTCCAAAGCTTCTCACCCAGGCTCGCACCAAAAGATCTGATCCAGCCTTGGTGCTGGAGTAAGGGCTTGATGGATTGTAGGGAGTGTCTGGTGTGAACTTTGCGGGATCGTCTAGCTCTAGATCTCCGTAAACTTCGTCAGTTGATATGTGATGTAGGCGTTTATTGTGTTTACGTACAGCTTCTAGGATCTGATAGGTACCTATGATATTAGTGTCGAGGAAGGGACGCGGAGAGTGCAGGGAATTGTCGTTATGTGATTCGGCAGCAAAGTGTACTATTGCATCGCATTCAGCAGCGGCTTTATCAATAGCAGCTTCGTCGCAAATATCTGCCTGAATAAAGGACACTCTATTTTGGTCTAGATCGGCAATGTTTTGTTTGTCGCCAGCATAAGTGAGTTTGTCGTATACGGTTATATGCCAATCGGGGCGCTCACGATAAACGTGGTGCACAAAGTTAGACCCTATAAATCCAGCTCCCCCAGTTACAACGATTTTCATTAATAGTATTATACCAAGCTTTTGCCTGAGTATTGCTGATTTTTTGGTATAATTTTAGGAATGAATACTGAATGGGGCGCGCCAATCGTGTCGTTTAAAGAATTTGCCAAGCTGCGTCCTGATCTAGGAAAAGTAGTGGCTACTAGTGGAGGTTTTGACCCAATTCACCCTGGCCACATTAGCTGCATAATAGAAAGCAAGAAGTACGGCGACACTCTAGTAGTTATAGTGAACGGTGATAATTTTTTGACAGAGAAAAAAGGTAAACCATTTCAGGATCTAGAAACTCGAGCCTTGATTGTAAGCGGCATAGCAGGCGTTGATTACGTAATTCCTTTTGAAATTAAAAATGACCAGACTGTGGTTAAGGCACTGGAAAAACTAAAACCAGACGTCTTCACCAAAGGCGGAGATAGGGTGGATGAAACTACCATACCCGAGTGGGATGTATGCCAAAAAAATAATATCGAAATAGTCACTGGCATTGGCGCAGATAAAAAGTGGTCGAGCAGTTGGTTCTTGCAAGATTGGGAAGATCACAAAAAGGAGAATGAATGAAAAAACTTATAGCTTTTGATCTAGACGGCACGCTTGCGCCTAGTAAATCGATGGTTCATAAAATAATGGCCGACTTACTAAATGAATTATTGATCAAGTTTGATGTGCTTATTATCTCGGGCGGAAAGTATGAACTTTTTCAAAGGCAAGTGCTAACTCAGATTACTAAAGATCCAGAATTGCTTAAAAAATTGCACCTAATGCCTACTAGCGGAACCCGCTATTATAGCTATGATTTAGAAAAACAAGACTGGCACCTAAACTACGCCGAAGACTTCAATGATGATCAGAAAAAAGAAATCATCAAAGCACTAGACGAAGGTCTGACAGAATCAGGATTTCGGTCTGATAAAACCTACGGCGAAACCATCGAGGATAGGAATAGCCAGATTACTTTATCAATATTAGGACAGGAAATTGTAGCAGAGCTGGGCGCTGAAGGCGTTCGAATAAAAGAAGAATGGGACCCAGACGGTTCTAAAAAAATGAAGATTCGAGATATTGTGGCATCTAAAATTCCTGACTTTGAAGTACGAGCAGCTGGCGCAACATCAATTGACGTTACCTTGCCAGGAGTAGACAAAGCCTACGGCATGAATAAGCTGATTGCCGATACTGGTTTTAGCAAAGAAGATATTCTTTTTATGGGTGACAAAATAGTGCCAGGTGGCAACGATTATCCTGTTGCCGAAATGGGAATTGATTGTGTAGCCGTGGAACGCTGGGAAGACACAGCCTATGCCCTCGAAGGAATCGTCAAGGCTATTAAGTAGTTTTTTTGGCGATAAATTCTTTGATGTTTTTGGTGAAGGTTGGGACTGAGAATTTTTGGGCGGATTTTGCTACGGCTTCGTAGTTGAAAGATTTGCTCATGACTTGTTCTAGCGCTGCCTGGAGGCTTTCTGGGGTTTGTTCGTTGAAGTATATGCCATTGGTCGATGGGTTCAAGTAATCTAATGAGCCACCGGCTTTGTAGGCTACGACTGGCGTGCCAGCAGCCAGGGCTTCAACTGCTACGATGCCGAAATCGTCCATGTTGGGCATTATGAATCCTAGGGCGGACTGGAAGTGTCCGGCCATGTCGTTGTCGTTGACATTGGATAGGAATGTTACGCTGCGGCCAGCAAGCTTTTCTAGGCGTTTGTGGTCGGGGCCGTCGCCGATTACTACTAACGGCACCTTAAGTTCGTTGCAGGCTTCTATGGCTAGGTCGAAGCGCTTGTAGGGTGTTTGTCGACCGGCTACTACAAAGCCATGGCGTGGCTCGGGGCTGGCTGGAAGCTTGAAACGGTCTGTTTCTACAGGCGGAAATATAACTGTGGATTCGCGG
>Ga0214923_10006445_pt1 | contig 13184 bp, 12 predicted proteins | sample LL1510_MetaG_FD_177993 | JGI IMG/M metagenome (GOLD analysis project Ga0214923, IMG submission 177993) | Freshwater microbial communities from Lake Lanier, Atlanta, Georgia, United States - LL-1510 | ecosystem: Environmental > Aquatic > Freshwater > Lake | place: USA: Georgia | collected...
CACCGATATCGATTGAGTTACCGGCGACGATAGTGCAACTACTGAGTCCGACCCGGTTTCCAAGCCGGAGGCGAGCGGTGGGGGTCATTGTGCGGAGGACGCAGGGGGAGGAGCTACCCAGCGGGTTGGCGCGAAGTGAGCTATCGAGAGTCACGTGAGAACCTAGGGAGATGGAGGAGCCGGGATAAAGGCTGCAAATCGGATGCCCAAAAAGTTGAATGGGGGAAGAAACTTGGAACCCGCGTATTTTTAACTCTAGCAGCCATAAGGAGCTTGGAAGCTCACGAAAAAGGTGGCGAAGCCGTCCCGCAATTTGCACAAGTCCCATAGTCGATGCTAGAACTTCTGACATGGGCGGAACATTAAAAAATACGCAGCTTTTTATTTTTGGTGGCATTGTCGGCTGGTTAAACAGACCAGATTGCTCGTTTCCTTATCCGAGTCCCACTGAATACACCTGAGCCATCTATCTGATCATGATCCGGGCTTTTCTAAAGAAAGTGTTCTTTTCGGTCCTTGCCTTGACATTTGGACGTTCACACGTTGACTTGCCCTACCCATTGGAGAATGCCAAGAGCATTCTTTTATTCAAACCGGACGGGATAGGGGATTACGTGTTGTGGTCCGAGGTCTTTAAGGAGTTTGCTCGGCGTTATGAGAGTTCAAGGATCACTTTATTGTGTTGTGTGCCAACCGGGGAGTTGGCGAGATCCATGTTTCCTCAATGGAAAGTCGTGGAAATCCCGCAACGACCGAATAGCATCCTCGCACTTTTGTGGATGTTGCTGCGCAACCCCCAGCTTATCAAGCTTGAGAAGCATGATGTGCTCGTAGACCTCCGTCCCCACAGGGTGCTATGGGAACTTTTTTATGCAGCCATTTTGGACGCATCACTAAAAATCGGTTTTGACAAGTCCTCGGCAACCTCCCCCGGAGCCAGCTTTCCCGAGCGGAAATTTTTTGAAATATGCGTGCCCCAGCCGAATCCTAATTTCGCCGATCGCGAAATCTTCGAATGTGCGGAGCTTCGGCTCGTCAGCCAATTTAGCTCATTTATATGGGGCTTACCCATGGAAGGGGTAAAGCCTGATTTGCGCATTTTTTCATGGCCTCGCCCCGAGCCGCAAATAGGCAAGCGGCATTGGGTAATCGGGCCATTCTCAGGCAATGCAATTCGCGATTATCCCTTGCCATACTGGAAAGAGGTTTTTCAAAAACTGCTTTCTCAGGCGCCACCACCGGACAGCCTTCTTATCTGTGGGGCTTTATCGCAGCTGGGGATGGGGGAAGAGTTAGTGGGCATGCTGAAAGAGATCATCCCAATAAAAAATCTTTGTGGCCGTCTCAAGCTACCTGAAACAGCCGGAATTTTGCTCCAGAGTGAGTTAGTATTCGCGACTGAATCAGCCTTGGCGCATTTGTCTGTCGCCCTAAGAAGGCCAACGATAGCAATTCTGGGGGGGGGGCATTATGGTTTATTCGCGCCTTGGGGGACAAAAGCTGCGCCAGTTCATTGGATTTCAAATCGCATAGATTGCTTTGGATGCAACTGGTCTTGTATCTATAAAGCTGCTATTTGTATCCAAAATATTCCCCCTGCTCAAATTATTGAAAAGTCTTTGGACCTACTTTCAGTTATACATTCTGAAAAATAACGCAACTTTACACGATCCAAGGAGCTGGATGATTCAAGCGATGGCATTGGGACCCTCTTGATCTGAAGACAGGGAAGTGTCCAAACTCAAAACGTTTTAGGCTTTGAGCCACTATTTCTGCGTCATGCGGTCAGACCTTCGAGGTCAAAGTATCTGGAGTTGTGCCAGACACCGCATGTTTTGCTGTAGCTGTTTAATTTTGAGGAATTTGGATTTAGGATTTTTGAGGAGCACTCTCGGGCATTTAATCCCAGCTGACGGTTTGGTCGAAAAGCCGCAAAGGGGCGAGAATTTTAGGGCTAGGTAAACAATGCGATTGCAAACGAGTACATCCAACTTATTTTGCCCGCACAAGCCGCCAAAGAGAGCCCCCGAACGTGTTCCTGATGGCTATCGTATTCACGAGGATTGAGCCGAAAACAGGTGCTAGTGCTAGGACAAAAATAAAGAAAGGCAAAGCCGGCCAAAAAGAGACGAGAACAAGCCCAAACAATAGAGACACGAAGTCCAATATTGGCCCAACCCGTATCCACTTCCAAAGCAGAAGAATTTTAACCTGCTCGGAAAGTCCCTTTGAGATAGTGGTGGTGACTAGATAAATAGCTATACCGACCGTGCAGATGTAGGGCCATTGGAGAATTCCGCTTGTCCAGATTCTGATGAAGGCATCGTTAAAAAGAAGCACGGCGCAACCCAAAACTATCGAGGCTGAGACGGTCGCTACAAAAATCGTTATAAAACGGCGGAGCATCTGTTTGCGCAGGTTGTGCTCCCAAAGCTCGCTCAGGCCGCTAAAAGAGCTTTCAAAAAACTTGGAAAGAACCTGACAAAGGACGACGACCACCTTGGCGCCCACATTCCAAAGTGCAACGCCCTCCAGCCCGAAACAACGGCTCAGAACAGTGGATTGAAGCAGGCCGGAGCAGACCGATGAGATGGGACTACTAGCAAAGGAGAGGCTTTCAGATAGTAAGGAACGAAGCTCCCGGGTGGAAATCTGCCAGGAATGGAAAAAAAAGGGAAAATATCCCAAAGAGCGAACTCCCAAAAGGGAAGCGGCAGAGGAGGAGATTACTTGAAGGAGATTCCCTACCAATAAACTCCAGAGGCCAAAGCCCGCCCGAAAACCAAGCCAAGCAAGTCCGATGGAAAACAAGATCGAAGCAGCGCTGACCAGATAGTTGAATTCAAAAGACTGGCGAGCCAGCAGAATAGAACTGAAGGGACGGATCGGAAACCCCACGCCCACAAGGAAACACTGGGCGACAAAAAGTTGTTGGAAAAGAACCTGATCTTGAGGTGGTATTTTAAGGACAAGAGCCAGAGGGTGTGCGACGACCCCCACTAGAATAATAAGAAAGCCCTGCAGTGTGGAAATAAAGAGGGTGCCCTGAAACCTTGTAGCCAGCGCAGGCATGTCTTTGCGGGTCAAAGGACCGACGAACTGGCGAATCGAGGAAGCGGATAGGCCAGCATCGATGAAAGCTAAGTATGTGCCCATCTGCGTGATGAGAACCCAAAGACCGAGGCGGGAGGAATTCGCAAAATGCAGAACCATGGGTACTGTCAGCAGGGAAAAGACAGTGGCTGAGCCAAGAAGAACATAGGAACTTGCCAAAGTGCGGAAAAATCTGCCGGTTCGTGTTGATGGCGAGAAAGAAAATATCAGGAGATTGTCTCTGTTCATAAATAAAGCATAAAAGCAATCTACAGCTGAAGCGTGCGGAGCACAGGCATGTATACTATTATCTTATAAAAAAGATCCTTTCAAAAAGCGAGCACTGGCTTATGTAATGGAGACAGGAGGGGGGTTTGCGATGAAAATTCTTTTAGTTGCTTTTGCCTGCCATCCCGAGTGGGGATCTGAGTCGGCTGCGGGCTGGGGCTCTGTATCGTTGCTAGCACAAAAACATAATGTTCATGTGGTTACGCATGCTGAGAATAGGAATGGAATTCAAATCGCTACTAAAAACAAAGAATACAAAGGGCATTTGAAATTAACGTATGTAGGAGAACCCTTTAAATGTCATCCCAACCGAATGGTAGCACGGATCAATAGCTGGAGGATTTACAAAAAATGGCTGGATCAAGTCGAGAAAGAGATGCCTGAAATATTGAGGTCTGAGCAATATGATTTAATTCACCATGTAACCATTGCGACTTGGCGAATAGCCGCACCATGGTACCGATTTGGCCTGCCGACAATTTTGGGGCCGGTGGGAGGCACCGCATCCTATCCATGGAAACTGATGGGCATGCTTTCAGTCTTCGGCGCTTTGTTTGAATCGATACGAAATCTTGGCAATTCAATCTCATGCCATATGCCTAATATTGTAGCATCCTGCAGGAGAACTTCTGCCATAATATGTGGCAATCGGGAGGCTGGTGAATTCTTGCTTCGAATACGAAAGCGGAAAACAGGAATTCATATTCTAAGCTCTGCGCACTTTTCAGGAGAAGATATCAGCAGGTTTTCTAAAGACCTCGCGGCAAAGAATTATCAAGGGACTTTAAACGCATTTGCCGGAGGAATCTGCATCGGCTCGAAAGGCATCCATTTCGCCCTACAAGCACTGCGAGTGGCCAGAGATCAAGGGAGCATCATTCAATACACCATTGCAAGCACTGGACCCGAGCTTGAATATTTAAAAAAACAGACAAAAAGACTCGGACTAGAAAATCAAGTCGACTTTCATAATGGATTCCAGCACGAGGCGTATCGAAAAGCTCTTTGGCAAAGCCAGATTTTTTTACTTCCAAGCTTTCGGGAGGGGTCTCCGCGAACAATATTGGAAGCCATGCTATCCGGCGCGGTGCCAGTAGTGGTGAAAGCCAGCGCCCAAGGCGATATCGCCACAGCAGAAGTTGGATTTGCAGTGCCCTGTGGTGGAATTGAAATAATTATAAACGGACTTGCACAAGCATTAATCACGCTGGATAGAAATAGAGATTTACTCAAAAAGATGTCAAGCGCGGCACAGATTCAAGTGGCCAAAGGCTATAGTACATCGCGGTATTTAGAGAAGCTCGAACACATTTATTCAACAGCCATCAAAAATCAAAACGCCGAAAGTCACGCAAGGGAATATCCGTTATGAGACTTTTGGCGCTTTGGCAGGGCCGTGCGAATGATGACCAGATTGGGTTTCATCGGGCCTGCGAAAAACTTGTCCGGGAGGGCTTCCTGGAAGCATATGAAGGGCTGCCTTTTTTAAGCGCTGATGGCATGGGGCCGACTAATCCCGTGTACCAGCACGCAGTAGCAAGAGCCACTGAGCTAAGAGCAGACTGTGTTTTTTTACAGTATTTCCACTACAGAAACATTCCGGATCCGGAACTCATGATTCGAGCCTTTCGAAAACTTCCATCCGACCCAACAATTCTTACGAGCAGTGGGGATTCGTTCGGAACCTGGACCAGAAGAATTCCTTACAGCCTTAGGCGGGCATCACAATTTGGGGATATAACTTTTATGAGTGGAATGGGGCCAATGGCTGATCTTCTGGTAAAGGGGGGAGGCAAAAATGTCTGTCTAATGCCCACGGGTTCTGTCAGGAACGATTCCCAGCGCAGGAAGTTCCGGAAAATAAAAACTTCATCTGGGAGGTGACCTGTGTGGCCAGCAATTATAGGGTCCGCAATCCATTCAGTTATCTTTACGCCCACAAAAAACTCCGGATCCAGCAAATCAGAGAGCTCAACCGCCGATATGGGAAAAGATTTGCCCTATTTGGGAAGGGGTGGGAGGGATTTCCTTGCTGGAAGGGCCCGCTACCTTACGCAGAACAGGCGTCACTTTTTCGGCAAAGTCGTGTTGTCGTAGGTGGGCACCCAGGCGGATCGATGGATTATTATCTTTCCGACCGGGAGTTCATTGCGCTTGCCGCAGGATGTGAATTCCTTGAATTTTGGACCCCGCGAATAGAGCGAATCTTTCGGCCTGGGGAGCATTGGCACCTTTATCGGAATAATCAGGAAATGATTGATTTAATAGACAAACTGCTGGACGGAAGCACGAGGGAAAATCAAGAGCGGCTTCAGGCCACCGTAAAATATATGATGGAGAAACACTCTAATTACCATCGACTCAAGGAAATGTTGTGTCTCGCAGAGGAATATCGCGAGGCACGAGGTCTCAAAATGCATTATCGGCCTGAATTGAAATTATTTTTGCCAGAAGTTCCGTGGGCGGAAGAAAAGCAGCATGCATTGAAGGGCTGGGTCTAAGGGGCTGTAAATAATCAAGAATCTTATAAGCCCACTTTCTTTTTCGAGAAACCTGTACAGGCCTAATCTGCAACGGTGCGTTGATATCCGTGGACTTCTCGCCTTTGCAGAACCAAGACAAGGAGTGATGAATTTAGGGAATAAGGAGAAGAATACGTTGGGCGACGGTTGTGGGAGAGGAGAAGCGGGTGTTTTCTATCAGGGAGGTGGCAGGTTTTTCGGAAACGGAAGCGATCTGAAGTTTTTGCGTAAGAAGGTTCAAAGGAGACCTCCAAAAAGAATCTTTTACGGAGATCGTGCTATTCCCAAGGACAGAGATATCTGAGGGGCCGACAACGGCACAACCGCAAGAGAGAGCCTCGACCCCAGACATAAGAAAACTTTCGTACCGGGACGAAAATAAAAAGATTTTAGATTCCTGCATGTGGCGAGCGAGCTGGTTGGGGGCAGTCGAAGATAAAAAGGTGATTCGGGGATGGGGAGATTTAGGGGGAAGCCCAGAGCCGATCACGAGGGAGGTCCAGGAGGGGTTTTTATCTAAAAAGTCACGCAAGGTTTTCAGCAGGAGGGGGAGGTTCTTTTGGTAGGATTCCCATCGGCCGACGGAGATAATTTGATTATTTTTTTGAATGGCAGGGTCGAACTTAAAGATATCGGCCTGAATGGGGTGAGGAACACAGTGGATTTTGGAGGGATCGACCTCTAGGCGGCCTGCGAGGGATTTCCAAAGGAGGGTGGCAGGTGGAGTTTCGACAAGGATGGAGGGGAGAAGCCGAAGGGTTTTCCTTAAGCGATATTCGATCCAGGGGGTGGCGAGAATGGAGGCGAAAGAGTAGAAAGTTGAGGCAAGGATTGAGAGTGGTGATGGCCAGCGGAAGGTGCGGTCGCGAAAGTAGTCGAAGCGGCGTTTAGCGTAGGTGAGCAGACCGCAGGAGGCAGTGCGCATGCCATCGCTATCGGCTCGCTCGATGACGTGTGGCGTGGCAGAGAGGGCGGCTCGGCGGATCGGGTCATACTTGGGTCGGGTCCAGAGACCGAGGATGACCAGATCGGGATGATGAACCTTCCACCATTCTTTATCTCGAACTTGGGATGTAGAGGCCCAGAGGACTGGTTCATCGAGAATTTTTGATGTTGGATGATTGATGTTGTAGGCAGCAGATGTGGGAATGTGGGAAGGTGCGAATGTGGGAAGGGGTGAATGCGGCCCTGCTACGCTCAGTCTCGGTAAACCTTGGTGAGCTTCGCAGTGTTGCTCCCTAGGTTGATCAAGTTCGTTCGGTACTGCGGGGGTAGCAATAGGTTCGGTCGCAGGATGCACGACAAGGTAGGCATTGTGGCCGAGGTCACGGAAGGCTTTTGTCAGAAGTCCGAGGTCGCGGTGCCAGAAGAGCTGGTCAGGGCGGATAGTGAGGTCGGTGTAGAGAAGGATTTTCAAGGTGGTGGGGCGGCTTATGGCAAAGTAACTCAGGAAGTGATGGTAAAATATATTCTGATATAAAGCATCTATGGAAATGTCTGTCCATGAAGCAATCCGTCTTTTGGCGGCAAAAGGGCGCACGGGTGACGCAGGGGCTTTCCGCGAATTCCAAGAACTGGCATCCCATGTGAAAGAGGCCGATCAACTCCTCATGCTGGCCAACTTAGCTAAAAAAGTATTTGCCCAAGAAGTTTCCAACCTGCCGATCGTGCGTATGGGGCTGTTAGGCGCATGCACCTTTCACCCATGGAAGCATTTGCTTGAAGTACGTTTACTGGGGGAGGGGGTACGACCCCTTTTTACCGACGGACTTTTTGATAATTATACTGCAGAAATCCTTGAGCCAGGCGGAATTCTCGAGTCGGGGCAACAGGATTTCATTCTTCTTTGCCCGTCTGCCCACCGGCTGATTAAGCCAACACTTGCTCAAGAAAATGGTGCGTTGGGCCGTGAGATGGCGGCCACGTCCGCCCGTGAACTCCTAGAGCTATGCCGCAAGGCCCATGAACGAACCCAAGCGGAGATTATTCTGGCAAACTTTCCTTTACCCTGTCGGCAGGATTGGGGTTCTTTTCGCAATCGAACCATGGCGACAGATTGGACATTCCGCCGAGCGGTCAATCTTGAGTTGGGACTGACGGCTCCTGCTTTTGTGCGACTCTGCGATCGGGAATATCTGGAAGCGCGGTTGGGTTTGGAAAAAGCGGAAGATCGGCGGGGCTGGTTTGAAAGCAAGCAGCCGGGCTCGCCTGCCTTGCTGGCTGTGCTGGCGTCCGAGGTGGCCCGATTGGTGGCTCAGGTTCGGTCCCCCATGAAAAAAGTTTTAGTGCTGGATTTAGATAATACTCTTTGGGGAGGGGTGATTGGGGAAGACGGCCTAGACGGAATTGAGTTGGGCGACACCTCTCCGCGTGGAGAGGCGTTCAAGGATTTTCAGAAATACATCAAGTCCCTTAAGGATAGAGGGGTTTTGCTTGCTGTGTGCAGTAAAAATGATGAAGCCAAGGCTTTGGAGCCTTTTGAAAAGCACCCTGAAATGGTTCTGAAGAGGGAGGATTTTGTGGCCTTTTACGCGAATTGGGAACCCAAGTCGGAAAACTTGTGCAGGATGGCGGCCGAGCTGCGGCTGGGGCTAGACAGCTTCGTCTTCGTGGATGACAACCCGGCTGAGGTCGAAATTGTCCGGCAATTTACCCCTGAGGTCGGACGGGTGTTGCTAGGTCCAGATCCAGCTGAACACACCGCGCAACTGCAGGACTCCCGATTCTTCGAGCCTCGGCAGATAACGAAAGAGGATGGGGTCCGCTCAGAGCAGTACCACGCGGAGGCACAGCGAAAGGGGATGGAGAGTCAGTGTGCCGACATGGACAGCTATTTGGCGTCTTTGGAGATGGTTGCAGTGGTCCAGCCGTTTCGATTGGTGGATTTACCTCGAATCGCGCAACTGATAGCCAAGAGCAACCAGTTTAATGTGACGACCCGTCGACGAACTGAGGCGGAGCTGACAGCGATCTCACAAAATCCTGAGTGGGGACATTTCTCGGTCCGGTTGAGGGATCGATTTGGGGATCACGGGTTGATCTCCGTAGTGATCCTGCATTTTAAAAATGGAGTTGCGGAGATCGACACTTGGTTGATGAGCTGTCGCGTGCTCAAGCGTCAGGTGGAGGAGGTTGTGTTGAACGAAATCCTTCGGCAGGCGCGCGGAAGAGGCTGCCGAGAAGTGACGGGGTTCTATCTGCCGACCGGAAAAAACGGAATCGTGAAGGACCTTTTTTCAAGGTTCGGCTTTATTCCGCAAGAGAAGGGGGAGCCGGGGAAATGTTATGGGCTGACAATTCAGGACTTTCGTCCGTTGGTTCATCGGATTAGCCTTCAGCAAGATGAGCCAACCTGATGGAGAGATTCTGCTCAAATTACAGACCGTGGTGGATGGGCTGTTTCTCGACCCGCCACGAATGACCCATCAGACTAAGGCAACGGATGTGGCGGAGTGGGATTCCTTAATGCAAATATCCATCTTGGTCGCGGTGGAGAAGGAGTTTGGTGTGCGTTTTCGAACGGGAGAGGTGGAGGCTACGAGAAATGTGGGAGAATTTTGCGCTTTGATTCGTCAGAGAATGGTCGAACCCTAAACTTACAATGCAGGCTCCTTTTAACAGCCCAAGGCAAGCCGCTTGGTTTGCTGGGCTGTGTCTCTTGATTCTTTGCAGCCCGTTGCTTCTGCCCCCCTCTTGGCTGAATCAGCGGGAAACAATTTATAGCAATGCACCCCTTCGGATCGGGCCGTATCCGTGGCTGCAAAAAAAGATTTTTTACGAGCAACGTCCCGCGGATCTTGTCTTGGCTGGTTCTTCGCACATTTGGGGTGGGGTAAGCGCATTGGAGGCTCAAAAGATGGTTCAAAGCAAGATCGGGTATCCCGGCGACGTATTCACTTTGGGATGGCCTTGGCCAGGATATGATGCCCTCTACTTCATCACGCGGGATTTGTTGGAAAAACGCTTGGTTCGTTGTCTGGTGATTTATGACGAAGCCTGTGGGAGTGAGGATTTTCATCTTGCCGCGTACCAGTGGCTCCGATTTCGTCGAGATTGGCCTGTGATTCAGGGTCTTCCGTTCCGATTGGTGATGCAAGCTTACGCCGCCTCGATCTTGGGGGTGCCCAAGCTTGTCTTGTCCTCTCTTCGTCCGGATGGGCCAGCCGATCCAAGCCCTCAGGAAGATTACTGGCAAAACTTTTACAAGGCCCCGCCCGTGGCTTCACAAAATGGAGCGCTGACTTCCCATTTGGGACTTAATTACGACCCAACCTTCCCTCCAGCTCCGACTTTTGCGGAGCCTCCAGCGCAGGCCCTAGTCTATGGTGCAGCCACCAAAGGGAGCTTTCGTTTTCGGGGCGCCCCCCTCGACTGTCTGCAAAATCACTTTCTCGAAAAATTTGTTAAATTAGCGAAAGAGCACGGCACGCAGATCATCTTTCTTAATATTCCTCTTTTTAAGGAGGCACAGAGCGATGAAATCGTGGAAAGACAGTGCTGGCCTGAGCGGTTTAGTGGGGGAGTGAAACTAATCGGGATCAGGCCGACGGAGCTGTTTCAGGGGATTTCCGAAGAAGATCGACAGGGTCTTTTTTACGACCCAAGGCACTTTAATGCCCATGGGCAGGAGCTTTATAGCCGATCGATTCTGCCTTTGCTTGGGGAGGTTTATGCAAAATAGGTTGTGGATTTGGGCGGCAATTCTCATCGGATTATTGGGGGCGGTACTCGCCTTGAATTCGCCGTCGTTCCGGAATGGCGCGGATGCGGTGTACCAGAACTTCTGATACGGCAATGATTATTTCGGTAGATTGGATTCCCGGGATTTACCTGGCGTTTGGTTTGGCCGTACTGGGCTTAAGAAAAGTGCCTGTGGGTGCGATGAAGGATTGGCTCTTTGCAGGAATCAATCTTGGGGCAATTTTTACCGTTCATTTTGCTGCCCGAGATCCGCGTGCGATTCTTGTTTTTTGGGTTTATCTGGCGGCGGTAATAGGAATGTATCCCGCGATGCGAATCCTGGCGGCGCGGTCTGCATCCTTCTGGCTGGCATTTGCATTACCCATCTTGCTTATGGCGGGGGTCCGATACATGCCTATGGCATGGTTAGCACAGGGGTTGCATGGATTGCAGGAGGTTTTGCGACGAAATCCGGATTTTTCCTTGGCACCATATTTTCTCGGGATTTCGTATTTGGCCTTCCGTTGTAGTCGGATGCTGGTGGATGTGCGGAATGGGGCTCCTTGGCCCACCTTTGTCCAGTTTTTGGGATTTGCTTTTTTCTTCCCCGTAATGAGCGTGGGTCCCATCCATCGGTGGGCGCAACATCGCGAGGGCCTGCAGAACAAGGACACTTTTCCTGTCTCGCAATGTCTACAAAGGATTATAATCGGATTGGCCAAGGCGGTCTTTTTGGCCGGGTGGGTGGGGCAATTGGCTTATTCGCAGATGTTTTTTGACGGGCATCTGCACGTGCCCAGTGACCTCGCCATTTCTGCCGTTGCCTATTATATGTACCTCTACCTAAATTTCTCGGGGTATTGTGACGTGGCAATTGGCTTAGCCGGATTGGCAGGAATTTCCGTTCCTGAGAATTTCAAAAATCCGTTGATGGCGAGAAATCTAAAGGAGTTCTGGAACCGCTGGCACATCACCCTTTCGGAATGGATGAGGGATCTGGTGTTTTCCCCCATGGCGAAGAATCTTGTGGGGTGGGTAGGGCCGAAGTACGCCAATCATGCGATCGCAGGGATCATCTTGTTTGTTTTCGTCCTGATTGGGGTCTGGCATGGAAAGGGATGGACGTTTTTCATTTACGGGCTCCTTCATGGATTGGGGGTGGTGGCGAACCACTACTATACTTTAGCTTTGAAAAAGCACCTGAGCCGCGAACAATACCTATCTTATATGGCGAACCGATGGATCGAGGCGGTCGGAATCCTGATGACATCTTGTTATGCGGCTGGGACGCTATTCTTTTTTGCGAATACACCACAGCAGATTCTGGTGATTCTACGTTCGCTTCGTTAATCTCATGATTGCCGCATCCCGCGACTGGACTTGGGAGGATCTTGAGGTGGGCCAGAAATGCGAGGTGGAGCATGTCCTTTCAAAAAAACACTACGAACATTTTCTGGCAATTTCTGGTGATGTAAGTCCGATCCATGCGGATATTGAGGCGGCGAAACGATATGGTTTTTGCGGGATTATCACTCACGGGGGAATGTTGGCGGGGTATGCCTCCAATATGGTCGGAATGCATCTACCGGGGAAGAGGGCTATGTCTCTCAGCACGGAACTGCGATATATTAAACCCTGTTACTTGGAGGACCATGTGGTTCTGGCTGCTGAAATATTGCAAAAAATGGAAGCAAACCGTGTAGTTGTCCTTGCTTTGCGATTTTTTCGTCTGCCAGAGCGGGAGTTGGTGGCTACTGGACGCGCCATGGCAACGATTCTACGCGACACAAGTCCCTAAGCGTTGGGCCTGCGTGCGAGAAGCATGTATTGAGCCCCGAAAGGCAAATGGCGCAAGGGCCATTCGGCAAATCGAAGAAATCCCAATGCTTTTGGGAAAATGAAGGCGAAGTGTGTTAAAACAATTTCAAATCCTGCTTGAGACAGCAGGCGGCGTGCGGCATTCGGCCAAAGCATGATGGCATCGCGATCGAATGGAATCCTAGACATGACCCAGCGGGTGCCGGGATTCCATGGGTTATTTTCCCAAAAGGCAAAAAGCCCATTTGGGTTGAGTGCATGATAAATTTGGTTAACGACTTCCGACCTTTCAGAGATAGGTATATGGTGAAAAACCCCGTTACAGAATGCCAAGTCAAAAGAGCCCAACTGGGAAAGGGTGGAAAGGTTGTGGAATTCAACATGGGGTTGTCGCCATGTTGCGCGGGCGCGATCCAAGGATTTATCGGAAATATCTACTCCCACCACTTCGGCAACATTCGGCAAGGTACGCAAATACGGGGTGGCCGACCCTGTTCCACAGCCATAATCGAGAATGCGGGCGGGCGATGGCTTTTCTAGCAGTCTCGCCAGAATGTTGACGCGGCCTTGAGCAAAGAAATCTTTTTTCTCTCCAGAAAGGTCTAGGCCATTCTGAAGGGCTTGGTCGTATTTATCGGCAAAACCATCGAACTCTGAGGGGGGGGGCATGATTATTTTCGGCGAAGCCCAAGGAGAGAAATAAAAAATCCTGAGAGGAGAGTCTGGAAGCCGACAGAAACAAGGGTGGCTCCAGGAATGGCGATTCGCATAGTTTGAGGGTAG
>Ga0214923_10006447_pt1 | contig 13180 bp, 10 predicted proteins | sample LL1510_MetaG_FD_177993 | JGI IMG/M metagenome (GOLD analysis project Ga0214923, IMG submission 177993) | Freshwater microbial communities from Lake Lanier, Atlanta, Georgia, United States - LL-1510 | ecosystem: Environmental > Aquatic > Freshwater > Lake | place: USA: Georgia | collected...
CGGCGCCTCGCGCGCAGCCGGCGCCTCGCGCGCAGCCGGCGCCTACAACTTGGTGGGGTTCGGCGCGTCGCCGTAGACGGCCTTGGGGTCGAACACCTTCTCGGTGATCGTGAAGTGCATCTCGAGTGGGCCGTCGGTGGTCGGAGCAATCGGCACGCTGCGATAAAAACACGAGCGGTATCCGACGTGGCAACTTGCGCCACCTTGTACATCGACCCGCAGCCACACCGCATCTTGGTCGTCGTCGACCAGAATCTCGCGCACCTTCTGCACCAGACCACTGGTCGCACCCTTGTGCCACAACTGCTTGCGGCTGCGGCTGTAGTACACCGCCTCGCCCAACTCGATGGTCTTGGCGAACGCTTCTGCATTCATGTTCGCCACCATCAACACTTCGCCGCTGTCGTAGTCAGTAGTCACGACAGGAATCAGCCCGTTGTCGTCAAACTTCGGGGCGAGCACCCGACCCTCTTCAACTTGCTCGACGCTCGTTCGCGCGGCATACCAACGATTTGCTGAGTTTGTCACCTGACTAAGGCTACGAGCCGCAGACGTTTCGTCGGCGCGAACCAGCCGATCGTCGGCGCGAACCAGCCGAGCGCGAACTCAGCCGAGCTTCACCCACCCGCCGACGAGACCGCTCATGAACCCGCCGTCAACCTGCACATCGGTGGCGTTCAACCACTGCAACACGGGGTCTGAGACAAAAAGCATCACCCGCGCAATGTCGTCGACCGTGGCGTCGCGGCCGGTTTCGCGGGTGACGAGATCAAGAATGGGCCCGACAGACTCACGAAAATCTTTGAGTATCGGCGTGCGCACTGGCCCTGGGCTGATCGAATTCACGCGCACGCCGTGCTCGCGCAGATATCGGCCGTGTTGCTTGGTGAGCACCACGACACACTCTTTCGAAAAGTCATAGGCGCGTTTGCCGTCCATCGGGTGGTCGCCCAACCACGCGACCCCACTCTCATAGTCGGGCGTGGCCAACAGGCGTTGTACTTCGTCAAGGTGGGCCTGCCACTGCGCACCAGCGATTGATGCCACGTTGGTGATGGCTCCCCCGCTGCGAATGCGCGCAATCAGCAACTCGGTCAACATTCGCAGGCCGAGCACGTTCACCTTCATCGTCACAAGCGGGTCGGCGGTGCCGGGCACGCCTGCGATGTTGAGCAGCACATCGATATCGCCATCGATCTCGCGTGCGGCCCTCTCAATGCTGGCTGCGTCGGTCATATCAACCCGCACAAACTGCCCAACCTTCAGATCTACGGGGTTGCGATCAAGCGCCACCACGTGGGCACCGGCTTCGAGCAACAGCTCGGTGGTGCGATGTCCGATTCCCGACGCTGCACCAGTGACGATCACTCGTTTGTTGGCGAACCCGAAGTGTGGTGTCGTCATTGGTCTTCGTACGGTTGACCGGCGGCCTTGGGTGCACGACTCGCACCGATGAAGCCCGCCACCACGATGATGGTGACCACATATGGCGCCATGATGAGAAACTCACTGGGAATTCCCGTATCAAAGTTGCCGATCTTCAAACGAACCGCCTCAGCCAGTGCAAATACCAACGCCCCGCACAGCGCACCGACCGGATGCCATCGCCCAAAGATCACCGCAGCGAGAGCGATGAAGCCTCGACCGTTGGTGATGTTCTGGTCGAACCGACCGACGATGCCAATTGGCCACCATGCTCCGCCGATACCTGCGACTGCACCGGCCAGCAACAAGTTTCGGTAACGCAGCTTGTTGACGTCTACACCGAGTGTTCCCGCCGCTTTGGGGTATTCACCGATCGCACGCGTTCGCAAGCCCCACTTGGTGCGATACAAGCCCCAAGTGGCGAGGGCGACCGCAGCAAACGAGAAGTACACGAAGATCGTTTGCTCGAAGAAGATGGTTCCGATGAAGGGCACGTCGGCCAACAACGGAATCCTGATCGGCGTCACCGGCAAGAGATTGTTCATCGTGTCACGGTTTGGCACCAAGACACGGAAGCTGACGAACGAAGTGACCCCCAAAGCAAAGAAGTTGATGGCAAACCCAACGATCACCTGGTCAACCTTGTAGCGAATCGACATGACTGCAAGAACCGCAGCAAGTGCCACCCCAGTGAGTGCACCCACCAGCGTGCCGAGCCAAAGATTCGTGAGCGAGGCGGCAATGGCGCTGGTGCACGCTGCAGCCAACAGCATTCCTTCGATCGAGATGTTGATAACGCCACTGCGTTCGCTGAGGATTCCACCAATCGCGCCCAGAGTGATGGGCACGCTTCGGCTCACCGTGTCTTGCAGCATGCCAACGAAACTGAACGAGTCGCCGGCTGCCGCCCAGGCCAAGAAGCTCATGAAGAACGCTGCAGTGGCGAGCGCCAGCACGACGTTGGAGAGACGACCGAAACCACGCAAGAGCTGTGCTGCAGCCACCGCCACCAGCACGATGCCTAACGCCCATCCGAACCCTTGTGCCGGCAAGGTGAATTGGCTGGTCTCGGTGATTCTGAAACCGGCATCTCCAGGGCGTCGCGTGAAGATAAAGAAGCACACCATCGCCAATACGAGATAGGTAATGCCAACGCTGCGTGCCCGCTTGCGCTGTTCGGCGGACACCACACGGTCTGGCACTGCTGCTGCGGTCATCCGCCCCACCCCCTGAACGTCTGCCCGAATCCCTTCGCATCACCTTTCACACGGAAGATTGCTTTCACCAAGAGCGGCGCCGCGATAAAAAACACGATGAGCGCACGCAAGACGATGATGAGATCGATGGGCACGTCGGTATCGACCTGCATCTGACGACCACCAGCCTGTAGCGCACCGAACAGCAGGGCCGACACCAGGGTGCCGATTGGTGTCGATCGCCCCAAGAGAGCGACGGCGATCGCATCAAACCCGATGTCACCTGCCACACTGCCGCTGGCGTATCCGTACAAACCGAGCACTTCTGAACCACCAGCCAAACCGGCGAAGGCACCCGCGATTGCCATTGACACCACCATGAGTGACTTGGTCTTCATGCCCGCGTAGCGAGCAGCCTCTTGATTGAAACCGGTGGCTTGCATTTCGAAGCCCAACGTCGTCTTGCGCAACAACCACCAGAAGACGAACGTGGCGAGCAACGCCACGATGAAACCGGTGTGAGCGAGAAGGTCGATGCGCTTGCCCATGAACCAGAACAGTTTCGGCAACTTGGCCGAATCTTCGACGAACTTTGAGATCGCGTCGTCACGGCCCTCACGCTTGAACAGCTCGGTCTTCAACAACCACAACACCGTGAACGATGCGATGCCGTTCAACATGATGGTGGTGATTACTTCATGCGCACCTGTTCGTGCCTTCAGCGCGCCTGGTATCGCGCCAAAGAGCGCACCACCCACCGCGGCAGCCAAAAGTGCCAATGGCACGTGAATAATCGGCGGCAACTGAAATGCGAACCCCACCCAGAGACCGGTTATGGCCCCAGCCAGCATCTGGCCGGTTGCGCCGATGTTGAACAGGCCCGCCTTGAACGCCGACGACACTGCAAGGCCGGCCAAGAGCAACGGCGTGGCTCCGGTGATGGTGTTGGAAATCGCCCGCAACGAACCGAACGAACCTTTGAAGAGCCCCCAATATGCAGTGCCGAGCGTGCTGAAGGCCTGACCAAAATTGCCGTCACCGAGCGCCTCGATGTCGGTAATCACGATGATGAACGCACTAACGACCAATGCGGCAACGACAGCGAGCAGCGTGAAGCGAAGTGACTTGAGGGTTTCGTTCACGACGCCACCGCTGCCGGACGAGAACCAGCCATGTACAAGCCGATGTCCATGTGGCTCACCTTTTTGGGGTCAAGATCGGCGACAATACGGCCGCGATACATGACCAACACTCGGTCAGACAATGACATGATTTCGTCTAACTCGGTGCTCACCACCAAGACCGCAACACCGGCATCTCGCTCTTTCACGATTTGCGAGTGCACATACTCGATCGAGCCGACATCGATGCCGCGGGTCGGCTGAGCCGCAACGGCGAGCCGAATGTCGCGGCTCAACTCGCGTGCAACGATGACCTTCTGCTGGTTGCCGCCAGAAAGAGTCGAGGCCGGCTGTGACGGGTCGTTGGTGCGAATGTCGTAGGCGGCCACCAACTCTTTGGCGCGCGCTGCGGCGACATCCCATTTCATTCGAATGCCTTGGCTGAATTCGGCATCGTGATAGCGGGTCAGCACCAAATTCTCGGTGATCGACATTTCGGTCACCAGACCTTGGCGCTGGCGGTCTTCGGGAATATGCGCCATTCCGGCTGCGTGACGTTCTCGTGGCGAATCATGTGATACATCACGATCAGCAACGGAGATCGAGCCCGACGCAGCACGTCGCATGCCCGAAAGCGCCTCTACCAACTCGGTCTGGCCGTTGCCCTGCACACCTGCAATGCCGACGATTTCACCCACGCGCACTTCGAACGACACATCATCGACCACGGTTCGACCATCGGGCTCGACCACCGACAAGTTCTTGACCTGAAGCATGGCCGCGCCTGGCGTGGCTGGCTTCTTGTCTACGACCAGTTGCACCGCCCTACCGACCATCATCTCTGCAATTTCTGACTCAGTGGTGTTTTTCGGATTCGCTTCACCTACCACCTTGCCTCGCCGCAGCACGTTGATGCGATCAGCAATGGTGAGCGCCTCTTTCAGTTTGTGGGTGATGAAGATGACACCCCGGCCTGCAGCCACCAACGATCGCACAATCTCGAAAAACTCCAGAATCTCACTTGGGGTGAGCACCGCCGTCGGCTCATCAAACACCACGATCTTGGCGTCGCGCATCAACACCTTCACGATTTCCACCCGCTGACGCACACCGACAGGCAGGTCTTCAATGACGGCATCAGGGTTGAGCTCAAGGCTGTATTTGTCGGATACTTCCTTCACCATGCGGCGCGCTTCGTCGATGTCGAGCGAACCAAGACGGCCAGTGGGTTCGACTCCCAGCACCACGTTTTCTGCGACGGTCATTACTGGCACCAGCATGAAATGCTGATGCACCATTCCAATGCCGGCCGCAATGGCGTCGGCAGGTGACGAGAAGTGTTGGGGGGTGCCATCAATTCGCAGTTCGCCCTCGTCAGGGCGATAGATGCCATACAGCACGTTCATCAACGTGCTCTTGCCCGCACCGTTTTCACCGATGAGGGCCAAGACTTCACCCGTTGACACCTCGAGATTCACATTGTCGTTGGCGACGACACCCGGAAAGCGCTTGGTGATGCCCCGCAGTTCGAACTTCATGAGCCAGCCCCCACCGCACTCTGAGAGTAATACAACAAACGGGGCGGGCCGCTTTCGCGACCCGCCCCGCGTTGTTAACGCGAATCAGCTGAGTTACAGCTTGATTGATCCGTCTGCGATTCCTGCAGCAATGGCCTCAACTTCGGCCTTGATGTCGTCGGGAACTGCGGTGTAGGCAACGCCGACGCCGCCGTTGGCAAGCGTGCCGACATAGTTGTCGGTTACGCCGTTGCCTTCAACGACATCCTTGACTGCCGCGAACACGGCTGCGTCGATGTTCTTCAGCACCGAGGCGATGTACACCTCAGCTGCATCTGGGTTCGACACGCTCATGTCAACGTCAACACCGATGATCTTCACCTTGCCAGCGGACTCGAGGGCGAACTGGGCGGAACCCAGACCCACCGGGCCAGCAACTGGGAAGATGATGTCGGCGCCTTCGTCAGCCTGGCTCTTGGCAATGTTCTTGCCGTCGTCGAGGCTTTCGAAGTTTCCGGCGAACGTGCCGTCAGTGCCGTCCCAACCGAGCAACTTCACCGACGCGCCCTTTTGTGCGTTGTAGTACTCAACGCCCTTACGGAAGCCTTCCATGAAGATGGTGACCGGCGGAATGTTGACACCACCGAAGGTGCCGACGATGCCGGTCTTGCTCATCGCCGCCGACAGGTAGCCGGCCATGAACGACGGCTGGTCGGTCGCGAACACGAGACCGCGGGCGTTGGCCACCGGCGGGTCGTACGCGTAGTCGACGATCGCGTAGTTCAGACCAGTGTTCGCTTCGGCAGCGGCCTTGGTCGCATCACCCAAGAGGAAACCCACCGTGACGGTGATGTTGCAGCCCTTGTCGGCAAACGACTGGAGGTTCGGCGCGTAGTCGGCGTCGCTCGACGACTCGAGCAGGTCGATGGTGACGCCGAGTTCGGCTTCAGCCTTCTGCATACCTGCGTAGGAAATCTGGTTGAAGCCCTTGTCGTCCACGCCACCGGTGTCGGTGACCATGCACGCCAGGGTGCCGGCGCCAGGCAGCGGAGCTGCGGTGTCTTCAGTGACCGCTTCGGTCTCTTCGGTTGCCTCATCGGTTGCCGCCTCGTCATCGCTACCGCACGCGCCAGCAATCAGCGCGAAGGCAGCAAGAGCGAGCGCAGCGGACTTGAGTCCCTTGTGCTTTCTCATTGCGTGTATGTCTCCCTCTCGTGCGGCATGGGCCGCACGTGTTGTTGTGCGGCAAAGCATAGTGCATGCCACTGTGGCTGCCCGACGATGGTCGGAGCGCTGCCCGACGATGGTCGCAGGGCTGCCCGACGATGGTCGGAGCCTCGCCTATCGAATGACGCCCATCGACTGGAAGCCAAACCTGGGGAACACGCGCCCGAGTGACTCGGTCGAGAAACCTGCCGCCCGCGTCAGCACTTCGCCCAATACCTGTCGATAGTCGGTCGTGACCCGCACATCACCATTGTCGAGTTGAGTCGGATGCAGCCCAAGGAATTCCCCAAAGAGCCGACCTCCATTGACCCTGCCACCAAGCACGAACATGGCAGATGCCCAGCCGTGGTCGGTGCCGTAACTCGCGTTCTCCCCGACCCGACGACCGAACTCGGTCACCGTGGAAATCACGATGTCGGCCCATCGATCGCCGACGTCGTCACGAAATGCAGCGAGCCCGGTCGCGAGATCACTCAGCAGGGTGTGCATTGATCCGCTGTTTACGGTTCCGTAGTCGACGTGTAGGTCAAAGTCGCCCGCAAAGTCGAGGTCGATGAAGCGAACACCGAGCCCGCTCTTGATGAGCGCGGCGGCGTCTTTAAGTCGTGCGGCGAACTCTGTCGTTGGGTATTGCACCGTAGTCTCCCGCAATCGCGCTGAATCAACTTGGCGCACCGCATCTGCCGTCGCAGTGGCGCGACTCGACCAGGGTGTCGCCGTTGAGCTTCCGACGCGGCGCAAGAAGTTTTCAAAGCCTGCATTTGTGAGACCTGGCACGGTCGGAAATCGCGTGTTCGAAAGTTTGCCCACCGCTAGTGCCGGGCGCGTTCCATTTCGACTCGTGAGGGTCGATGACGAGACTGACACACTCTGCAGTGCCGAAGCTTGCATGAGTTCTTCGTTGGCACGTGCAATCCAACCCGAACGCGAGAGCGCCGTGCTGCCATAACTCGCACGCGACATGAAGCTCGTTTCATCGAAGTGACTGCGTGTATGCGTCGGGGCACCTGTTGCAACGACGAGTGCGAGTTCACCTGCAGACCAAGACCGCGTCAACGGTGCCAACGCTGGGTGCAGCCCCCAACCGTTGCCGAGTGGCAATGCGACCGAGTCGGGAACGTTCAGGTTCGGACGTGCAGCAGTCAAGTCGGGGTTGCCGAGCGGAAACACCGCCGCCAATGAGTCGAAACCTCCGCGCATGCAGATGTTGACGACGACGACGTCACCCGTCGCGGGGCTCGCACCGAACGCGGCACGTACGCCGCTCGGCATCACCAACATGGCTCCGACCGCGGCAGAGCCAGCTAAGAAGTTGCGCCGCGAGATGATCTGAGTGTCTTGCTGCTTCATCGTTGCACCCATTCCGGTAGAGAGACGAGTAGGAAAGCTGCGAGGTTGCACGTCGTGTCGCGATTCGCTGACGTGACGGTGGGGCGACCTTGTGACACAGCTTCGATTACAGCCTGACGGCTGGCCGGTGGAATCGTGTCTTGATACAGACGAGCGGTCAACGCGTCGACTATCGCTGCAGCGCTAATAGTTGCACTGGCTGGCAGCAATTCAGACCACTTGGCACCACTGACACCTGCAAGCGAATTCGCCGAGGTTCCGACCAATACTTGATGTGCATACCATCGCGCAACATGCGACGCCGAATCATTCCAGTAGTCATCGGTGTCGGGATACCCGTCGGGCAGTGGCCAGCGTGTGTGTTGGTGCCCAAGTCGAAAGTGCAAGCTGTCGAAACCCCAATTTACGCTGGCAAGGTTGTCGGCCCGCCCGGCGACGTTGAACCGCGTTGGGTCGGGAGTCATCTTCAGCGCTCGAGTCAACGAGATGACGTCTTCGGTGGGTCGTTTGGTCTTGCGCCCCACGGAAGCGTAAAACTCTTGGTGCGCCGTAAGGCGTCGCAACACCTGTCGGATATCACCCGAACTTGCCGTGAACTCGCTAGCAAGATGGCTCACGAGAGCTTCTGATGGCTGGTCGGCTACGAAGCGCCGAGCCAATTTGGTTGCAACCGAGCGTGCCGTGCTCGGATGCGCCGCCAGGTAGGCGACGAGCGAGTCGATTGCCTTCACGATCTCGGCTGGTTGAGTCGCGGTCGCCGACCACTGCATGACACGAAAGGTTCCGTAGTTCTGCTGTCTGGTGTCGATGAACGTCTGATCGTTGACGCGATACATCGTGGAAATCGTCGAACGATCGGTCAAGGCTTGCCCTTGTACGGGCCCGCGGAGCCCAGAGAACAGCTTTGCGGCTTGTTCGATGTCGGTTTGGGTATAGCCACCCGAAGGAGTCACCGTGTAGAGCTCGAGCAACTCACGCGCAAAGTTTTCGTTCGGCTTCGACTTTTGGGAATATTCACCGTCGAGCCAGACGATCATCGCCGGGTGATACACCACTGAACGAAGCAGCGACCCAAACGACGAAAGTGCCCCGGCCCTGACCACGGAGACCTCCCAGTCGAGACCGTAGGCATTGAGCAAACCACCACCCTTCGAAACTGCGTCGTTGATGTTGAAGTGGTCTGACCAGAACTCGACCATGGTCTCGAACACCTGCCGAGTGCTGGTCATTCGCCGCACATAGTTGACATTTCGCTTCGCTGCCTGAAACACCGACAGCGGCGGAGGTGTAGGTGCAGCAAGGGCTTGGCGAACCGACGTCACCTCGCGAATATCGCGCAGTTGACCCCAGCCGAAACTCGGATGACTCGCCAAGATCGCGTCACACTCAACGTCGGGCAGAGCCAGGTGGTCAAGCTGCTGTTCGAACCATGCGCCTGCACCTGTTGCGCGAACTTCTGCGAGCAGCTCAATGGTCGACCCGTAGGTGAATCTGCGCAGCAGGTGCAGTGCTAAGTCGACGGCCACGCATGACAACGTAAGGTGCAAAGGTGAACGAAACGTAACTTTCTGTTGTGGTTCGCTCAGTAACTTCCTGTGAAAAACATGCGGGTTGCGTAAGTTGGTGGGCCAGGTAGGGATCGAACCTACGACCAAGGGATTATGAGTCCCCTGCTCTGACCACTGAGCTACTGGCCCCGGTAAGTCGGTATGGCTCCGGGGGTGGGGCTCGAACCCACGGCCGACGGATTAACAGTCCGTTGCTCTGCCAACTGAGCTACCCCGGAAAGGCTCACTCAGGCTACTCGCCGGCACGCCACGCCCGTAGTCGACGTCTCACCTACACGCCCGACGGCACCGTCGCACTTATTCGTCTTCGACGAACGACCGCAGGCTGCTCGGGTTGTGCGGGTGTCGCATGCGTGCCAGCGTCTTCTGCTCAATCTGGCGCACACGTTCGCGGGTGATGCCTTCTTTTTCGGCAACTTCTTCGAGTGTGTGCTGCTTGCCGATGAAATCACCGAGCCCAAAGCGCATCGACATGATCCGCCGCTCACGCTCGGGCAGATCACCGAGTGATTTTTCAACTTGGCTGATGAGATCGCGACTTATCGTCTGGTCGAGCGGGTCGCTCGCATCGGTGCTGGCGATGGTCTCGCCCACGGTCAAGTCGTCGATGTCGACGCCGACCGGTGCGTCGAGGCTTGCTGTCGAGAGCGTAAGTTGCTGAATCTCGAACAGCTTTTCGAGCGAAATGTCGCAACGCTGCGCAACTTCTTCTGGCGATGGGTCACGCTTCAGCTCTGAGGTGAGTTCTCGCTCGGCGCGTTGTATGCGGTTGACGATTTCCATCATGTGGCCGGGGATGCGAATGTTGCGGCCCTGATCGGCCATGGCGCGCGTCATCGACTGGCGAATCCACCAGGTGGCGTAGGTCGAGAACTTGAAACCCTTCTCGAAGTCGTATTTGTCGACGGCGTGCATCAAGCCGATGTTTCCCTCTTGTATGAGGTCAGACAGGTGCAGTTCTTTGCGGTCGTAGCGCCGCGCGATTGACACGACCAGCCGCAGGTTTGCATTGACCATGCGTTCTTTGGCGACCTCGCCTGCGCGAACCGCCTCTTTCAGGTCGCGCCGTTCCTTAGCCCCGAGTTTGACGTCTTTCTTGGCGAGACGTTCCGCCGCCTTCTGACCGTCTTTCACCGCCTTGCCCAATGTGCGTTCTTCGGCTGCCGTAAGCAGTTCATAGCGCCCGATCTCGTTCAGGTATTGCCGGACGGTATCGGGCGTATCACCGCCGCGAATGTGGGGGCCACTCACTGGTGGATTACGCCTCGCTCATGAGTGATACGTCGTACAGCCATGCCAACAACTCCGCTGCGACAGAGTCTGCCACATTTCTGTCGGTCAACTGATCACTCAACTGCTTGATGCGTCGGTCACGCTGAATCACCTCAGGGCTCGTGTCGGTCACTCGCCGCGTCAACTCGCGACGCACGGCCGCACGCAACAGGTTGATGCCCTCTTTCAACGCATCACCCGTGGTGTCAGCCACGCCCACAATCTCGAGCACCGCTCGCGCATCTGGGTCGGCGTCACGTATCGCCATGTTCAAATTGCCACCACTCGCCTTCAACGCACGAAACGCCCCGCGTTGCGCGTCGTCAGAGAACACTTCTTCAGACGTGATGGCGAGCACGTCGTCGAGTTGGGTGCACATGAGGGCGAGCATCACGATTTCGGCCGAATCGGGTGCGCGCTGAACGACAGTCGTCACGACATCTGACAGGCTGACCAGGGGCCGCGAGCCACCGCGTCGCTCGACCCGCGAGGCCAACGAGCCGCGTTGCAGGCCGAGTCGTTGCTCGAGTTCACCGGCATAGAGCCGCCGAACGTCGTCATTGGGGTGCTCGCTGATGACCGCCACGACGGCATTGCCCAACGACGCCTTGCCTTCGTTCGAGTTGAGGTCTCCCGCCGCCACCGTGCGTTCGATTCGAAACTTCATATACGGCTCAGCGTTGGTGACGGCATCGAGCAGGCCCTGCGGGTCGCTGTCAGCCATGTCTCCGGGGTCTTTGCCGCCCTGCATTCGCGCGACGCTGACGTCGACACCGATCTTTTGTTCCCACTCGTAAAAACGCGCCGCCGCCCCTTGACCGGCAGCATCGGCATCGAACGCCAGCACCACCTTTTTGGCGAACCGCTTCATGAGTCGCACGTGATCTTCGGTAAGCGCGGTACCGCAGGTTGCCACAGCACGAGTCAAACCTGCACGATGAAACCCGATCACGTCGGTGTACCCCTCGCACACGACAATTTCGTCGGCTTTCACGACATCGCTCTTCGCCCAGTTCAAGCCATAGAGCGTCTTCGACTTTGCGTAGATCTTCGACTCGGCAGAGTTCTTGTATTTCGCTGGGTCAGTGCTGCCCGGCAACACACGGCCACCGAATGCCACGGGGTCATCGTTCTCTTTGAAGATGGGAAACATGACGCGCGCACGAAATGAATCTTGCGCACGACCGCGCGAGTTGATGAATGACAACCCGCAGTCGCTCAGCATGTCGGCAGGGGCACCGAGTTCGACCGACAACGCATCCCACTCGTCGGGCGCCCAGCCGAGTTTGAACTGTCGGGCCACGTCACCGCTCAGCCCGCGAGAACGCAGGTAGTCGCGCGCCGCCTTGGCATCTGGAGCGTTCAGCAGTCGTTGGTGATACCACTCGACCGCTTGCGCCATCACTTCGACGAGCTGTTTGCCACGCTGCCGGTCGCGCGGCTGACCACCCGTCGTGTACGTAAGCGTGATGCCGGCCTTGCCCGCGAGGTGCTCAATGGCACCGACGAAATCAACCCGCTCAACTTCTTGAATAAAGGTGAACACGTCGCCCGATGCCCCGCAGCCGAAGCACTTGTAACGGCCGGTCTCGTCGCGCACGTTGAACGACCCGGTCTTTTCGGCGTGAAATGGACACAACCCGACGTGGTTACGACCCGTTCGACGCAACGCGACATAGTTCGAAATCACCGCCGAAATCGGCTGTGCTGCACGCACTCGCTCGACGTCGTCTTCGGCGATGCCCATTGGCGAGAGGCTAGTTGGGTTTGAGGTCGCGTCCTTTGCGGCGATTCGCCACAATTGATGCCACTACACCAGTCGTCAAAAACAAGATGATGATCACCAACGACAACGCAACCGGAATATGGATAGAACGCCATGCAAGCATCATCTTGATACCCACGTAGATGAGCAGCGACGAAATGGTCTGTGGCATGTAGACGAACCGCTCGCGCATGTCGGCGAGCAAGAAGTACAAGGCCCGTAATCCGAGAATGGCCCAGGCGTTTGAGGCGAACACAATGAACTGCTCACGACTGACAGCGAGCACCGCCGGCACCGAGTCGACCGCAAAGATCACGTCAGTGACCTCGACGATTACGAGCACCGCCAACAGCGGGGTGGCAAAGCGCTTGCCATCGATTTTGGTGATCATCTTCTGACCGTCGTAATGGTCGATGGAAGGGATGAACCGGCGGAAGAGACGCATCGTCTTGCTGTTGTTCGGGTCAGATTCCTCGTCTTTACCGCTGACGATCTTCCACCCCGTATAGACAAGGAAGACTCCGAACACCAGCAACAGAATCTTGAACCGGTTGATCACCGCAGTGCCGACCAAGATGAAGATGAATCGCATGATGAGGGCGCCGAAAATTCCCCAAAACAGCGTGCGATGTTGGTACTGGCGCGGCACGGCAAAGTGACTGAACACGACCGCCCACACGAACACATTGTCGACCGAAAGGCTCTTTTCAATGAGGTAGGCGCTGAGGTATTCGACGGC
>Ga0214923_10006448_pt1 | contig 13179 bp, 14 predicted proteins | sample LL1510_MetaG_FD_177993 | JGI IMG/M metagenome (GOLD analysis project Ga0214923, IMG submission 177993) | Freshwater microbial communities from Lake Lanier, Atlanta, Georgia, United States - LL-1510 | ecosystem: Environmental > Aquatic > Freshwater > Lake | place: USA: Georgia | collected...
ATTAAATTTTTCTTCTGTTATTAGATTATCTAATAATTGTTCGATCATAATAAAAAATTAATAATTATCTTTAAATATAAGTTATATAAAAATATTTAAAGATATAAAAAACTCCACCACCAAATTATATAAATTATAATATTGTAAATTACTATTAAATTTTTTTATTATTAGATTGTTATTATTTTTTTATAATTCATATTATAATATGAATTATAAAAAAAAATATATAAAATATAAAACAAAATATTTTAAATTATTAGAATTAATTGGTGGTACTACTGGTTTTTATGATATTATTCCACCATATGCTCTTAAAAATAAACCTACAAATATTTCGTCTATTAAAAACAAACCAGAAATAAAAATTAAAGATGAAAATAAATTACAAATAGAATTTAATTTATATATTAAGGTATCAGAAAATTGTATTTATAATAAAGATGATAATACATTAAGATATCATTTACATACATTACAAACTTCAATAATTTTTCAAGTTAGTGCAAATGCACTAAGTTTCAATTGTATTCATACATTTGAAGATATAATTATATCATATACTAATATAATGTGTATTAAAATAATATGTAATAGTAATATTTATTATTGTTGTTTTAATATTAATAATTATACAATACCACAATATATTACTACATTTGCAGTACCATCAATATTTGAATATTCTGATATGTATAAGTTGAATTGTATTATGTATAAAAATATAAAATATTATTATACAATAAATGATACAAGTTTACAAAATTTAGATAAAATTAATAGTGACATAGATATTATAGTACTAGATAATACTAATTTACCAAAAATTATCATTACTATATCAGAAATTAAACTATCAAATCATGAAATATTTTGTAATAAGGTAAACCCTTATTTATATAGTGGAATATATAAAATTTTATGTAAAAAGACAGATACAATTAACAATATATTAGTAAAAATTGATTTTAATTATAATTAATTCATTTATATAAAAAGATAAATTAATTATAAATAATGGAAAATTTTATTTATGAAAAATTTACATATACATTTAATTCATTTATATAAAAAGATAAATTAATTATAAATAATGGAAAATTTTATTTATGAAAAATTTACATATACATTTAATTCATTATCAATACAAGATTTTAAATTAACTATAAATGGTAAATTATTATTTGAAAATTCATCATTATCATTAGTTTATGGTAATTGTTATGGATTAATTGGAAAAAATGGTTGTGGAAAATCAACTTTACTAAAACAATTTAATAAAATATGTGATACTGATAAAATTAAAATATTATATTTAGATCAAGAATTAGTTTTAGATGATCGGACACCATTACAATATATATTAGATTCAAATATAAAAATAAAAATACTACAAGAACGAATTACTTTAATAGAAGAACAAATAGAAGAACAAATAGAAGAACAATATAATGATATATTAGACTTAAATAATGAATTAAATCAAGCACAACAAGAATTATATAGTTATAATCCGGATAAAGAACAAGCATTAATTAAAAAAATATTATTTGGTTTAGGATTTACTAATGAAACAATAGATCAATCATGTAATTTATTTAGTGGTGGATGGCAAATGAGAATTTCTTTAGCAAGATCTTTATATTTAGAACCTGATTTATTATTATTAGATGAACCTACTAATCATTTAGATTTAGAAGCAATAATATGGTTAGGAAATTATTTATTATCATGGAAAAAAATAGTAATTGTAGTATCACATAATATAGGTTTTATAAATTCAGTATGTGATTATATTGTAAATGTTGAAAATAATAATTTAATTTCATATAAAGGTAATTATTATAAATTTAAAAAATCATTTGAAAATAAAATGAAAGAATATAAAAAAGAATATGATAAATATGAAAAAAAATTAAAAGAATTTAAAAAAAAACAAGTAACAAAAAATCAATTAGAAGAATTTAATAAAAAACATTTAGTTAAAAGACCAGAAAAAGATTATAATATAATAATACCATTTTTAGAATTAAAAAAATTTGTAACTAATATCATAAAATTTGATAATGTTTCATTTTCTTATGGTACTAATTTAGATGCTAATAATAAAGAAATTATACATAATGTATCTTTTGGTTTAAGTATGAATTCTAAAATAACATTAGTAGGATTAAATGGGAGTGGTAAATCTACAATAATTAAGTTAATAATGGGTGATTTAAAACCATCAATTGGTGAAATAATTATTACAAATGGTGTAAGAATTGGATATTATAATCAACATTTTGATCAAAATTTACCATTTGATAAAACACCATTAGATTTTTTAACACAAAATAAAAATGATTATGAATTAATACGGTCATATTTAGGAAAAATAAAATTAGAATCTACGGCACATAATAAATTAATTGGTGAATTATCTGGAGGTCAAAAAGCACGAGTTGCAATAATTAAATTAATATTAGATAATCCACATATATTATTATTAGATGAACCTACAAATCATTTAGACATAGAAACAGTAGAAGCCCTAATAACAAGTTTACAAACATATTCCGGGGGAATATTATTAATTACCCATGAACCAGAATTAATTAATAGTTTAGAAACAGAATTATGGATAATGAATAATCACACTAAAAAAATAGATTTTTATAATAATTCTTATGATTCCTATTGTGAAAAAATATTAACTAAATAAAAATTGAAAATAATATTGTTACACATCATTATAATAGTTTATTATGTTAACATATAATGATATAATAGATACACAACACCTAGATACACCACAACTAGATACACAACAAATAGATACACAACAAATAGATACACCACGCCTAGATACCGAAATATTAGATACTAATATTAAAGGTGAAATTATTAAAATAACTTATACGCTAAATTATGATGGATATGATAGATACGGTCCAGAAATATATATAAATGATTGTTATGTAGTAACAAAATATAAAAACAAATATTATTTATGGAATTTCCATAAAGAAAATTGGTATAATAATAATGATGAGAAATATTATTTGTATGAACCACCAAAAATAATATCTAGATTAAAATTTTTGAAATTTAATATAAATTAGTATTAACATTAATATTATTAATAATATTATATATATATTACTATTATAGCTTGTATTTGTTAATGTTTCTATTATTGGTTCATTAATATTATTTATTTCTACTTCATAAAATTTATTTATATATTCATTTAATTTATTTTTATATTGTAATGATATATCATATTCAGATGGATATTTAATATAATATCCTAATTTTTCAGAATATATACCTGTAGACCATCTTGTATTTCCATCAATAGTTCTAATTGTATATGATATATATGGAAATCTTTTTACTAAATAAAATATATTATTTTCTTCAAGATGCATTTTTAATATCTGTTCCATATTCCAGTTATGACCATTCTTAATATTTAGATAATATTTATTAGATTTAATATAAAAATTTTCTAATATATTTATATAATTTATAATATTACTTTTAGATAAAATAACTAATCTATCGCATATTCCACCCCAATCTTCAGAATTTGGTATCCATATATTTTTTTCATTTAATATACTTAATTTTGGCATTGGTAATTGATAAATAAAATCACTACGAGTTATAATAAATCTATCATAAATATCTAGTAAATTATGTTTAATAATATTTATTTGTAAATACCATAAAAAAAATATATGAATATAAGTAGATATTAAAAAATTAGAAAAATGTGTAGGATCATTATTTTCCATTAATATTTTTTCTTTAATATTTAAAAATTCCATATAATGTTTTTTTTTAATAAAAGTTATTGTATTTTTGTCATAATAATATGTATTATCTTTATTATTATTAATTGAATATAAACTATTATTTTTATAAACTAAAATATTATTATTTATATAGTTATTTAATATATCATTATTTATTTCATTAAATAAACCAATATACTGTAAATCACCATCAAAATGAATATTATCTAATTTTTCAAATGTATTTAATTTATTTGTTTGACTGTATGAATATTCTATAGATTTAGAAAAATCATTATCGTTTTCTTCATCATATAAAAAATGATATTTTGCTAATTTATAAAAAGGATTTTCATAATTATAATCTTTTTTAACACCAATACATAAAGCTAAATCTGCATCTAAAACATCAATTACATTTTCTTTAAAATTATAAAATGTTAATTCATATGCTCGTGTTTCAGATAAAATAATAACTAATGTTTTCATATATAATAAAGTAACATAGAAAATATTATCTTCTTAATTTTAATAATGCTAAAGATTTTTTATCTTTAATAACAAGTTGTGTTGTATTTGGTTTATTTATTTCTATTTTATTTATTTCTGATTTAATTATATTGTCTGTTTCTACTATAGTATCAATAGCAGCAAAATTAAAATTATGACGATTAATTGCTTTATTATCTTCATCAATATTTGGTTTAGGAATATTATTATTAATCCAATAATCTATATTATTAGTAGGTCTATTAAAATATTTTTGATTAATAACATATTCAAAAGCTTTTTTACCTTCTATTGGTGCTTCTATAGTAGTATCAATTATTGTAGGTACAACAGTAATATGAGTAGGTATATTACTTATTTTATTAATATTAATCATATTAAAGTATTCATTTAAATTATTTTTATTTATATATTCTAATAATTTATTAGATAATACACATTCATCAGAATAAAATAATAATATCATTTATTAATAATAATTATATTATTATTTTAATTAAACTAATATAATTTATAAATTTTCAATTGTATCATTTATATTAAACTAATATAATTTATAAATTTTCAATTGTATCATTTATATTAAACTAATATAATTTATAAATTTTCAATTGTATCATTTATATTAAACTAATATAATTAAAAATTTATAAATTTTCAATTGTATCATTTAATAATAATTTACTAATTCTATCTGGATGCATTACTTTAATCATTAAATCTTCTCTTATAATATCCATTTTTTTTTTTAAAAATGTATAATCTAATTCAAAAATAGCTGGATTAGCTGATATTTCTATCCAATCAATTTTATTAATATTATTCATTAATATATAAATTGCACTTGGATTTCCTGATAATTTTGACCAATTTATTTTATCTAAATTTCTTTCTATTATTGAAATTGCACCAGAATTTCCAGATATTTCATACCAATCAATAAATTGTGGATATTTTGTTAATATAGGTAATGCATTTATATTGCGTGATAAATTTGATTTATTTATTTTATCTAAATTACCAAGTATTAAATGTAATGCATTTGGATTTTCGGCTAAACCATTATAATCTATAATTTTAGGATATTTTTCTAATAAATGTAATGCATTTGGATTTTTAGATAATTCATAACGATCTATATATTCATTTTCTTCTATAAAATCTTTAAAAGTAAAATTGACTGTTAATTCATGACATAATTTATTTAATTCTAAATTTAATTCGGTATCATTATTTGGTAATGATGACCAATAATTCATATTTTTAGTATTAATTAATTTAATAAATGCATCACTAAAATGGTCTGGTAAATTATGTTTTATACTATGTCTAAAATTATTATATAAATAATCTTCAATTATAGGAATACCATTTGGATTAGCGCATAATGTACTGATATACATTTCTATCATTGAAGACCATGGACATAATATTTTAAATGTTTTATTTTCTATTATATGTTTATTAATTATTCGTATTGCTTCAGGATTTAATATTATATTTGTCCAATCATATTGTATTTTATACTTTATTAAAATTAATTCTGGATTATCATTATTATACTCATGCATTTCATTTAATGAATCAAATACAAACTGTATATTTCCATCATAATAACATATATATTTTGTTATAATTTTTTTAATATTATTTTCAATTAAAAATATAGCATTTGGATTTAAGGCTATATTTGGCCAATCTAAATTTTCTTTATTTAATACTAATATATCAATTGCATTAGGATTTTTACATAATGTTATTAAATCTAATTTTTCAATATCTATAAAAGAGCGAAATTTATACATAATTATCAAGTATTAATAATATAAAGTAATAATAAAACAATTTTTTTATAATAAAAACTGATTATAATGAATACTGATTATAATGAATACTGATTATAATGATTATTTAATATAATGAGCAATGATCATTACCATTACAATAATAAATAATTTTTTCATCTTTTGTATACAATTTAATACAACAACTAATACAAAATTTATCTTGACAACTAGAACAAGTAAATAATATATTTATTTCATTACAATTACAACATTTATTTAATGATTCTAATATAATAATTTTATCTAGTAATTTTGTTACTGTTGCTTCCAACATTTCAATACGTTTTACTAATGTAATCTCGTTATTCATATAATAGTTATATATTTATTTTTATATAGATTATTAAATCAATTTTTATGAAAATATATAATCAATTATATTAAACTCGTCGCTTGGAATAATGTTATATTTATAATTAGGTCTAACATTAAAAATATCATAAAAAACTATATTTTTATTATCTCCAATTAAATTAGTTAAATTATTTTCTAAAATATATTCTGTAAATTTAATTTTAAATTCTTCTATTTTATTCATAACAATATATAATAATTGATATTTATTATTATCATTAATATAGTACCGACCAGAAAAAACTTTTATATTACTCAATATATGTTTACAATTACATTCATAATAAGATTTAGATAATTTTGGTTCTGTCATAGCATGTTTGAATATAGTATTATTAATAGATAATTTTTTTAATAAATTATAAAATTGATATTCTTCAAAAATAATACAAAAATTATTATGACAACCAACATGACAACCATCATGATATGTTGGTGTTGCACCATATCTATAATTACGTACTTTAAATGGTATACTTATATATTCTAATTTTTCATAAAAATGATTTTTTAGTTCTAAAGGATTACTCATATAACTATCAGTTATTATTATTTTATCAAGTACAAATCCAATACGTTCTTTATATAATTCAATATATTTTTCACATTCATCTTCATATAATATTTCATACTTTATTATTATATCTTGTGTTAATGTATTATGAATAGTATGAGATAAATCAGAATCTATCATATTTGTTTTATAATTTAACTCAATTTTATTAATAATTAATATATTATATTTATAACTATCAATATCATTATCATTAAATGGAATTTCATGATTTATAAATTTTTTATAATCACCATACATTGCATCATTAATATTATTTATATTATTTATTTTTTCTTTTAATTGTAATGTTAATAGTTTTTTATCATATAGTTCTATAATTTTATCATTTTCTTTTATTATTTCCTTAATTTTAGTATCTAAAATTTTTACAAATTTACATAAATTTTTATAAAACATTGTATATAGTGAAAATTCATATTTTAAACTATCTTTATAAAAAATAATTACTAACTTGTCAATTTGATCATATAATTCTCTTAATACATCTTTATTGTCTTTACTATATATTCTACTTCTTCTTAAAAAACAACTATCTTTCATATTATTCTTTAAACTATTAGTCTTAGTTTTAACATCATTAATAAATTTATTTATATTTACAATTATTTTACGTTCTGCAGTATCTTTATTATTTACACTATATGATGCATAACTATTTCTTAAATCTTTTATTTTATTTGTAAAAATATTTTTTAAATCTAATGGCAATGAAATAAATTCTTTTTCAAATAGCAATACATATTTATTTATATTTTCATTAAATATTTCTATTAGTTGTCTAGTAGTTTCTAATCCATCAATATTAATTTCATCAAATTCATTATTAGTAGTAATATATTTTTGAATAAAATCATGTATTTCTAATTTAGTATTTAATGTATAAATATCTAATTTATTATAATCAATCTTACTATTATCATTTATATTTTCAACTAATAATTCTAAATTTATATTTTTTTTAATTTGTAATTTTAATAAATTATATATTTCTTCAATAACTATAATAAAATTATTTTCAACTAGTAACATATCATCATATTTATTTTCATTAATCATTTTCTTTTCATTTTTGGTCATTACTTCAGTTGTATTAATTTTAATTTCACTAAATAATAATCTAATTGATTCTCTTAAATTATCATATTGATCATTTCTTAATAAAAATAAATTATTTAATAATTCCATAGGATCACCAGATAAATCATAATCTGCAATTCTAAAAAATAATATTGGTTTATTATTATTATTAATCATGTTTAAAAATAGTGCCATTGGTTGTAATGTAGAAAAAATATTATTATTAATAATATTTTTATCATTATATATAAAAATATTAGAAATCGAATATAAAAATAGTAAATATTGATAATCATGAGATGCATTTTCATAATTTAATCCTTGACAATCAATAAAAATATAATTAATATCGTTAAAAATTAATTCTATATAATCAATTCCTATTGTACAATGATAAATATCTGATGAAGTATTAAAATATTTTTTATTTTTATTTGTTAAAAAATTAATTATTATATTTAAAAATGTAGACTTTCCTTTTCGTGCATCACCAATTATAGAAATTACATAAGAATCTTTAATATTTATTAATTCATTTAATACTAATTTATCATTTTGTATAGTTAATAATTTTATAGCAGTTGTCATAATTAAATATACTAATAAATATAATTAATTGTAACATCAATTTTTTTATAAATAAAAAATATAATTAATTTAACAAATTACATAAAATATAATTTATTAATATAACATCAAATTTTTTATAAATTATATAAAATATAATTTATTAGATAAATAATGTTAAGAGATTATGAATGTGAAAATAATAATATAGGATACGATGAACAATATACTATAGAAGATGGCGTAGGAATTAAATGTAAAAATTATGAATTATGTAAAAATTATGATTTAAGTAAAAAAATACTATCAAACTATTGGTTAGAATATAAAAACAATTATTTATGTTCAAAATGTTATTCAATGTTAAATAAAAATAATAATGATGATATTAATGATAATAAATCAAATAATAAATCAAATGATAATAAATCAAATAATAATAATAAATCAAATAATAATAATAAATCAAATAATAATAATAAATCAAATAATAATACAATAGATTATATTAAAAATTATTTTTATAATAAAATATTTCAACCTAAATACGATCAATATTTATGTAATAATTGGTGTAAACAATTTTATAATAATAATTTTAACTATAATAATGAACTACATTACAATAATGATATTGAAATAAATGATCCATCATATTTGGAAATAAATAAAATATCATATTTAGAAATAAATGATCATTTTTATATAGAAGTAGATTCTACATATAATTTAAAAATAAAAATTGATTAATCTATTTATAAAATAATTATATTATATATTATTAAATGCAATTAAAACCACCAATTAAAGATATAGTAGGTGAATGGATAGATACAGAAAATTATATAAATAATGGCATATTTATTTGTTCTTTATGTGATAATATTTGGACATCTAATAATGCTAAATTTTATTATAATGAAAAGTGTAAATGTAACACAATATGTAATATAAAATATTTATGGTATAGTCATATGAATTTATCAAATAATATAATTAATAGTTCTTCTATTAAATTGTTACCAGATAATCAATTACTAAATAAAGGTATATGGATAAAAGTAAATGATTATCGTAGTTTTGGTATATTTGAATGTAATTGTAAAAAAAATAAATCATGGTTATCTGCATATGCAAATACTAAATATAAACAACAATGTACTAATATAAAATGTAATAAATTATTGTATCCTAAATATATATGGTTTAATCATAGTAATAATAAATCTAAAAAAAATACTAATAGTATACAACATTTAAGTGCATTATGCGAAGGCTGTAAAAATAATGATTGTAAATATATAAATAAATTAATAAATTAATAATCTATTTCAATTGTAAATATATAAATAAATTAATAAATTAATAATCTAATTCAATTGTAAATATATAAATAAATTAATAATCTAAATTAATATATTTATACAGTATATAAATATGAAATATTATCCATAGTATTACTACACTATATACTGGTAGTATAAAATATAATATAAAATCTTGATTTACTAACATAATAATTAATTATATCAAATTTAATATAATTAATTTTCAATATTTTTTAATTGTAATATAATATATTATTTTTTTAACATTTTAATTTCATTTTCTTGAGTTTCAATTAAATTATTTAAAAATTGTGTTATATTATTTTGTTTTTCTAATAATTTTTTACTCATGTGAATTGCCATTGAATGATGTGGAATCATACCTAATTTATATTGAGATTCAGTTATTAGAAATTGATTTCTAATACACCAAATATTAACTATTATCAATATTAAACCTATTAAAATTACATTTGTTTGTTTATAAATTATTCCACTAAATAAAGACATCCAACCAGTCATAAGAAGTGTCATATATAAATCATTTATACTAAACCTTATATCATCAATTTTATCTGCATATACATTCATTGTTGATAATAAGCCAGATATAACCATTATAATAAACATTATAGAATAGTGATTTTTTTGTTCATGTTCCATTATATATAAATAATAAGATTTTATAATTTTTTTATATTAATAAATAGTATATGGATATTTATAAATCAAAATATTTGAAGTATAAAAATAAATATTTAAAAAAGTTAGTAAATCCATTAGAAGGGGGTGGCGTACTAGATTATTATATAAAATAAAAATTTTAAAAAGTATTAATGATATATTTAAAGATATAGAAATGTCTTTTATAATAAATGATGAATATAATACAACTAATGATTTAAGTAAACCATTTAATTTAGAACATAAAACAGTAAAATCAATAAGAACTACAAAAAAAGGTACAAAAGGTACAAAATATACTGTATATTTTAATAATATTATTACAATTTATCCAAATGAATATATTTATATTGTCTTGCTTGAAATAAATCCAACTATAAATGCAACTGGTACTATAATATTAGAAAAATATAAAAATTTTGGTCAAATAAATAATTTTAAGTATATAAAATTATGCGATAGTTCAACAAAACTATATAATATATGCGAAAATCGTATATATTATAGTATTATAAGTTTATTTTTATATGGTAAAACATGGTATCAATCACATGGTTTTGAGTATGAATCAAATCTAATAAAAAAAGAAAACTACTTTGAATTAAATAAAAATAAAATGTTAAATGAGTTTATAACTGATAGTAGTGATATAGAAACATATAGACGTGCATTACCAGATATAATAACAAGTGATGATATAACAATTTTAAATATTATAGAAAATTTAAATTTTTTATATTTACTCACAAATAATAAAATGACACATTATCAATGTAACCAATTAAATGATTTATTACTTGAATTAACGGTAAAAATATTATCAGATGATACTCTAATCTTATTTTTAATTGAAGATGAAACACTTAAAAATGATTATATATCAACTTTTACAATCAATTAACTAGACTATTTATTTAAATTTAAAAATCTTAATATATATATATATGGATATTTATAAATCAAAATATTTGAAGTATAAAAATAAATATAAGTAGTCTAAATTATATAAGTCATGTTTATAAGTTCTATTAATTGTTAATGTATTGTTTTCTTGTAAAAGCTCTTATTATTATAGGTTTTAGATTTGGTGAATCAGTAAGTGTCATAAAGTTTTTACCAATTGCATTTATAACAGCTTCAATATATGCTATCTCGATGGATTCATCGTTTGTAACTTTATTATTATTGGATTCATCGGATTCATCTTCATTATAGGGTTCATATTCTATTATATAACATATATGTGGAAAATTTATTTTTAATCGTATTGTAAATTCTAATATAATCGTCTCAGTAATCGCATTGTGATCAGCTAGTAACCAAAAAACATTTGATTGATTGTCAGATTTTTTTGTTGATATATTTTTGTTTTTTTTAAATTCTGTGTCTTTTTTAAATTTGAAGTAATAATTACCCCTAAATGTTCCACTATTAGATTCTTGTATTTCTTCACTATATATGTCATTTAATATTTCTACATATGTTTTATTCATAATTAGTTGTACTTCTTTTATATAGCTAATTAGTGACTCATATGTAAAATTAGTTGAGATTGATTGTGTAGTTCTAGTTACAATTTTGTGTTGTAGCATTGGTTTTTTTTGGCTATGTGAAAGATTAAATGAATGTGGATTGGACAATTGCTCGGAATGTATGAAATGTTCATTAGTCTGCAGCTCTTGATGTAATTCTACATATGATTTGGTCTGTACGCGTGGTGATTCTAAATCTGTGTTGGTCTGTATTTTGGACAACTGTACTTGTGGTGATTCTAAATCTGTGTTGGTCTGTATTTTGGACAACTGTACTTGTGGTGATTCTAGCTCTGTGTTGGTCTGTTCTTTTTGAAATGTGTTGATATGTACTTTGGACAACTGTACTTGTGGTGATTCTAGTTCTGTGTTGGTCTGTACTTTGGACAACTGTATGCGTGGTGATTCTAGTTCTGTGTTGGTCTGTACGCGTGATGATTCTAGATCTGGGTTGGTCTGTACTTTGGACAACTGTACGCGTTGTGATTCTAGCTCTGTGTTAGTCTGTACGTTGGGTTGTTGTGATTTGTCGACTGTTACATTTAAAAAATTACTGGGTTCTATATCCTGATATATGCTGGTACTTTCTGCTTGCCGGAATTTGGGCTGTTGTGTGGATTTTTTAATTGGTTTATGTGATGTAGCTTTTGATTCAAAAAAATGACCAACTCCTTGATTTATGTCATATAATCCACCTTTTAAATCATTAATATTATATAATAATTTTAAATCTAAATATTTTTTTTTATATTTTAAATATTTTTTTTTATACAAAATATCCATATATATAGTAGAGATATGTTTATAAGTTGTTTATTTATATTATTTTTTCTACAAGTATAATATAAATAATTTTTATATATATTTATTAATATATATATATATATATTTTTATCCCTAATAACTGAGAAAATATTTTAT
>Ga0214923_10006449_pt1 | contig 13175 bp, 13 predicted proteins | sample LL1510_MetaG_FD_177993 | JGI IMG/M metagenome (GOLD analysis project Ga0214923, IMG submission 177993) | Freshwater microbial communities from Lake Lanier, Atlanta, Georgia, United States - LL-1510 | ecosystem: Environmental > Aquatic > Freshwater > Lake | place: USA: Georgia | collected...
AACGTGGTGTCAATGGTGTCCGAGAGGAGCAGTTTTCATGGATCAATTCAATACGAAATACAGTCAGTTTTGGGCTGGGATTGCTGTTCATAATGGAGATCCAATGACAGTGACTGATTATGATGCTGCATTTGGCGGGTTGATTTCAGGATATCCGAGCGCACTTGTTGACAGAGGTAATGATGTTGACCCATCCGGAATGACACCTGACTTTTTAACTCGTGTTCAAATCGCACCTAAAGCATTTATTACGAATGGAGCAACATGGGATGCAGCAACGAGAACATTGAATGTTTCAGTTACGGCTGATTTTCAAGCAAGTACAAACAGTAATTATAAGTTAGCTTGTGTATTAACAGAAGACGGAGTTACAGGAACTGGTTCAGGGTATAACCAATCTAACGCTTATTCAGGAGGGAATAACGGTGTGATGGGCGGATATGAAACCCTTGGAAATCCAGTACCAGCGGCTCAGATGGTCTATGATCACGTGGCGAGAGCAATTGCTCCAAGTTTTAGTGGATTCACCAACAGTTTTCCTGCGACTGTAGCAGCTGGAGAGCAACATACTATTAATTTTTCATTTGTATTACCAACATCATGGGATGAAAATGAAATACATATTGTCGGTTTATTAATTGATCCTACTGGAAAAATTGATAACGCAGGAAAGGCAACTATAACAGAAGCAGTTTCAAACGGATATGTATCTGGAAGCAATGCGGGATTATTTGAAGCCAATGAGAATCAACTAGATGAGTCTGTAAAAGTTTCGCCAAATCCTGTTGATAATGAGACTTTCTTATATTTCACCATAAAAAATGAATCTTCTGTTTCTGTGTCATTATCTGATTTATCAGGAAATACAATTGCTTCGAAACAGTTTAATCTTACACCAGGGACATGGTCACAAGCCATTCCAATGAATCAATTAACGAGTGGAATTTATCTTATTCACATCAATATAGAAGGTGATCATAAAACAATTAAGATTGTAAAAAGATAAAAGGTTGCGAATATCTTTAATGAAGGGCTACTCTATGAGTGGCCTTTGTTTTTTGTCGTCTATGCTTTAATGTCGGATTCCACTGAAAACCTGAAATCCATTTGTCTTTTTCGTCGATTTGATCTATCGGATAAAAAATACCATCTGGTTTGTCGAAATAGGTTATTTTCTGAACCTCACCACTGTCAAGGTAAATTCTCAATTCAGATGCAAATAACCTGTTCATCCCAATACGTTTTTGTTTTACAACTGAATCTGATTTTTCTTCTAAAATTGGATATAAGATTGTCCAGGCATTTCCTTTTCATCCCTTGATTCTGTAACGCCAAAATTAGAGTGGATAATTGCATGTAAGCGATTGAAGATTAAAATAATTACGCATTTGGGAGCTGACGGAAAAATGGATCCATCCAAGGTTAAGGTTTCCAATTTGGAGAACACTTTTAAATGTAAATTAGGTGCCCACATTAAAAAGCGCGTGAAAAGAAAAAAAATCTTTTCGAGAAATTAAAGCAGTTTCTTCGGAAGAAATTCAAGAGAAACAATCGTTGAAAATGACAAATGGACTTAATTTGAAAAAGTCATTCTACGGAACTTTTAGCTATATGCCTGCTCTTTTTGGATTAATGGGTGCAGCTAAAGTAATTTATAAGTTATCAAAAAATGGTAATTCTGAGAACTAATTTTCTTCAAGTTTTTAATTCGAATGGGAAAACATTAGTTTTCTGATTTTCTACAGAAAAAAAATGCACCCCGAAGGGTGCATTTTACATAATATTACAACTAAATTTTTAGAATCTCCATCCAACTCTTACGGCAGCATTTCCTGCTCCTAATGTAGTCATAGTTGCGGATGAACCTGGTGAAGAACTGTTAGTGACTTGTCCTCCGAAGGTAGTAGAAACTTTCGTGTCTTTTTCAGTGTATTTTCCCCAATTTAACCCCATTTCTAATCCCATGTAAATATTTTCAGCTATATAATAATCAAAACCAGCGCCTAATCCTAAGCCAAAAGATGAAATTCCTGCTTTGATTTCGCCAGTTAGACCACTAACGTAATCTGTACCATCAGAATTATCCCAAGTTTCTTTGTAGCTACCAGTTCCAAAATTTAAACCTCCAAAGAAATATGGTGACATTTTATCGGTTCCAGATAAATGGTATTCAGCTCCAATACCTAAATTGATTGCACTTCGTTTAATCGTTTGACTACCTAAAGCACCTGATCCATCAGCATTTTCTGAAAAAGTATATTTTTCAGAACTCGGAGTAACACCGTCTCCTAATCCTACTTGTACTCGCGCAGCAATATTATCGTTTACAAAGTAACGCATTCTTAAATTAGGAGCGTTCCATTTTAAACCATTTGTGCCATCATAATTCATAGTTCCTTCCAACGAATACTTAACTTCCGAAGTTGGTTTTTGAGCAAACAATGTTGAACTAATTGCAACAGCTCCAGCTAAAATAAATAATTTTTTCATAATTTATTGTTTTAAAGTTTGAGTAATGTTACGATTATTTATGAGTTGGGTTACAAACAAAAAAAGCTATTATTCACAAATAATTGTTAATTCAAAAAAAACTATTTATTTTCCAGCTGTTTGTGAAACATTTCAGCGTATTTTCCATTAATGCCTAACAATTGTTCGTGCGTGCCTTGCTCAGTAATTTCACCTTTTTCTAAGTATAAAATATAATCGGCATGACGAATGGTAGAAATTCGATGGCTGACAATGACAGTGCTATTTCCGGATCTTTCTGAATGAAGGTTCTTTAATATAATTTCCTCTGTTTCTGTGTCTACAGCAGAAAGGCAATCGTCTAAGAGAAGTAATTTAGGTTTTCGAATTAAGGCTCTCGCAATACTAATCCGTTGTTTTTGTCCACCACTCAAATTTACGCCACGCTCTCCAAGCAAAGTATCATACTTGTCCGGGAATTCTATAATATTGTGATGAACATGCGCTAGTTTTGCAAACTGTTCGATTTCTTCCAATTTTAACTCATTCGAAACACCAAAGGTGATATTATTTGCAATTGAATCTGAGAAAAGAAAAACGTCTTGAGGAACTACAGCTACCTGTTTTCTATAGTCATTTAAATTAATTGATTTTAAAGATTCTCCATCGATTGTAATTTCTCCTGTATCACAATCAAATTGACGTGTAATTAATTCAAGAATACTCGTTTTTCCACTTCCAGTGAGCCCTACAATAGCTAAGGTTTTTCCTTTTAAAAGTGTAAAAGAAATATTTTTGAGTGCTTGAATCCCTGTGTTTTTATAGGTAAAACTTACATTCTTAAAATTTAGGTCACCTTTATAAATAAAAGGATTTTCATTGTGGTTTTTAATTTCTGCTTCTACGGATAGAAATTCATTAATACGTTGCTGAGAAGCTGCGGCTCGCTGAACAATAGAAGTAACCCAGCCAATGCTCGCAAAGGGCCAAGTTAAATTGTTTACAAAGAAAATAAACGCGACGATACCTCCCAATGAAATCTCATTTTTATAACTCATCAAGCCACCTAAATAAATAGCAATCAATGTACTTGCGCCAATCAAGAACAACATTGTTGGTAGAAAAAGAGCATTCACTACAACTAATTTCATGCTTCGATTTTTGTAATTATCTGCTGCTTCAGAAAATAATGCATTTCTAGTATCTGTTGCTAAATACGTTTTCATGACACGAATACCAGAGAAAGTCTCCTGAGCAATTGAAGACAGTTTCGATTGTTCCTCTTGCGTTTTTTTACTCAATTTATTCATTTGAGTAGATACCTGGTAGATCAAAAATGACATGATAGGCAAGGGGAGTAATACATAAAAAGTAAGAACTGGGCTAATTTGAATCATCTGAACGATGATCATTGTGGAAAGAACAATAAGGTTGATGGAGTACATGATACCAGGACCTAAATACATCCGTACCAAACCGACATCTTCAGAAATTCTATTCATTAAATCACCGACAGCATTTTTTTTGTAAAACCCGGCATCTAGGGATTGATAATGTGTGAAAATTTCATTTTTCAAATCGAACTCAATATGCCTCGACATGATAATGATGGTTTGTCGCATTAAAAACAGGAAGAATCCTTTTAATAGCGATAATCCCAAATAGATTCCACCAACTTTCAATGAAAGTAGAAGGGCGTCATTAAATGTGTTTAAACCTTGAGACCCCATTAATTCGTCAACCGTTTCTTTAACGTAAATGGGCATTTTCACACCAAAATAGTTACTGACAATTGTGAATATAATCCCGGTAAGAAATAACCACTTGTACTTCCATAAATATTTGTTCAGGTATTTAAGTGACTTCATTGAATATTTCCTATTTTTGCCTCCGTTAGAATTGCTTGTAAAATTAAAAATTCAAACGATAAGTTAACGAACTAATATATCGATGTCTGAAATTACCGTTACCACTGCTGACAATCTTACTGATAATCCAGTAATTAGCCAGATGACAAAACTTGGGCACGAACAGATTTTATTCTGTCAAGATGCTGCTTCAGGGTTAAAAGCCATAATCTCTATTCATGATACCACGTTGGGACCTGCATTAGGAGGCACACGAATGTGGATGTATCAAAATGAAATGGAAGGTTTGAATGACGTGTTAAGGTTGTCTAGAGGGATGACTTATAAGAATTCCATATCTGGATTGGATTTGGGTGGAGGGAAAGCAGTAATTATCGGTGATTCCAAAACCATGAAATCAGAAGCTCTTTTTAGAAGATTTGGTCAATTTGTCAATAGTTTATCCTGAAAATACATTACTGCGGAAGATGTCGGGATTTCCCCAGAGGACATGGTTCACGTTAGCAAAGAGACTCAACATGTTGTTGGTTTGCCTGGTAAAAGCGGAGATCCTTCTCCTGTCACTGCCTATGGGGTTTACATGGGTATGAAAGCCTGTGCTAAAATTCAATATGGATCTGATAGTTTAACCGGCAAAAAAATAATGGTTCAAGGTGTTGGTCACGTTGGCGAATATCTGGTTAAACACCTTACTGAGGAAGGAGCAATTGTATCTATAAGTGATATACAAGAAGATACCTTAAAACGGGTATCAACTACTTACAATGCAAAGGTTGTAGGTCTTCAAGATGTTTATGACGCTGAAATGGATATTTATGCGCCATGTGCCTTGGGAGCGACTTTAAATGATGATACCTTGTCTCGATTGAAATGTGCAATTGTAGCTGGTGCCGCAAATAATCAATTGAAGGACGAAGCCAAACATGGTGATCAAATAATGAAACAAGGAATTATTTATGCTCCAGATTATGCTATTAATGCTGGAGGGGTGATTAATTGTTTTTCAGAAGTCAAAGGTTTATCATTGCAATGGGCACATGACAAGGCACAAGAAATTTACAATACCATATTTAATATAGTCACTCGTTCAAAAAACGAAAATGTTCCTACCTACAAAATTGCGGGAAAAATGGCGGAAGAACGTATCACAAATGCGAAATTAGGGAATGTTAAATAGGCGCCACCTTAGGATTAAAGTTCTGCAAATTCTTTATGCTTTTTATCAATCAGATGAGAAAGATGTTTTAAAAGCAGAAAAAGAATTGTTATTGTCTATAGAAAGAATGTACGATTTGTATATTTATCTTCTGTTGACATTACCCGAATTAACGAGAGCTGCATCTCACAAAATAGAAGAAAAAAAGAAAAAATTAAGACCATCCCCAGAAGATTTAAATCCAAATAGAAAGTTTGTTGATAATGCATTAATAATGTCGCTTTCTTCTAATGATCAATTGAGAAAACTAAGTGAGAAACGAAAAGTTAATTGGATGGGGGCTGAAAATCAAGAGATTTTTAGAAAAATGTTTCTTCATATTTTGGGTACAGAGACATACTTTGAGCACATAGAGAATGGATTAGTTGGTGACGATGAAGACAAGAGTTTTGCGATCCAACTCTTTAAAAATGAAGTTGTAAATAGCGATTACTTACATCATTTTTTTGAAGAAAAAAGTATCTATTGGCTTGATGATATTGATTTATGTTGTTCAATGGCGATTAAGGCTATGAAAACATGGGAAAAACAGGAAAATTACTTTGAAATTTTGCCATTATTTAAGGAAAATGACGAAGAAAAAACATTTGTAACTTCCCTCATTAAAGAAACCTTGTTGAAGGATGAGGAAAATAATGTATTGATAGCGCAATTAGCTGCAAATTGGGAATTGGAGCGAATTGCCACAATGGATATAATCTTGTTGAAAATGGGAATAACGGAATTGCAAATTTGTAATGAGATACCAACAAAGGTCACCTTAAATGAATATATTGAAATATCTAAGTTCTATAGTACGCCAAAAAGTAATACTTTTATTAATGGAATACTAGATAAGGCAATAGATACATTGAAAAATGATGGTAAAATCGTAAAAATTGGTAGAGGATTATTAAATAATTAGCGCATGAAAAATATTTTCTTTTTAGTAACAATTGCTGTTTTAGCATTTTCTTGTGAATCTGAAATTTCTGAAGCAGAATTAGGTGAAAAAACTACAGTTAAAATAGAACCAATATATGCTGGTGCGACGCCAGCCAATTCAGGTGACACCGTTTTTCAAGGTGGAGACGTTGTTAAAGGAGATGTTATCAATGCTAAATTTAAAATCACAAATACCGGAAAAATACCACTAATTATTGCAGGTATTAAGGCGGGTTGTGGATGTACTGAAACAACCGAAGTGCCAAAAAATCCTATTGCGCCAGGTGACTTTTACATCATTGAGGGAAAGGTGAAAACAGCTGAGTTATCAGCGAAAAACATTAATAAATATATTAAGGTAGAAGCCAATGTTTCCCCTTATCCTTTGATGCTGAGAATTAAAGGAAATATGAAATGACAAAAATCCTGATTATATTTTTTCTATTTTCGTTAGGATTACTTTTCTATTCTTGTGAACAGAAAACGGAGAAAAACTTCGACATAGATAATAAAGTAAAAAAAATAGAGGAAGTTAACAAGTTGCAAAAAACGGTTATTTCGTATGACTCAATCTTTGACGCGGGACAAGTGAAAAAAGGAAAACAAGTAACCGCCATTTTTAAATGTAAAAATATCGGGTCACAACCATGGCAAATCGCAGAAATTAGTGCATCGTGCGGTTGTACGAACGCTACAAAAGCTCCTGAAAAATCCATTGCTGTGGGTGATTCGTTTGAAATAAAAGCTTCTATAGATACGAAAAACTTTTCTTCAGATAAGTTTGAAAAAACGGTAACTGTATTATCCAATTGCCAGGAGCCCGTTTTAATTTTAAGAATAATTGGTAAATTAATTAAATAAATATAATAGTAGTATGGCACAGTTAGTAATGTTGGGGTTGATGGTTTTGGTTTTTTATTTCTTCATGATAAGACCACAAATGAAAAAGCAAAAAGAACTGAGGAAATTTCGCGAGAATCTCAAAGCAGGTGATAATGTAGTAACAATTGGAGGATTGCACGGTAAGATTTTAGAAATCCGAGACACAACCGTGTTATTTCAGTCTGAAGGCACAAAATTGGTAGTTGATAAAGCTGCGATTTCTCAAAGCTTCGAAGCACCAGCAAGATAATTTAATAAATCTTTAAAACGAAGGCGTTCCGATCCAATTAGTTTCGGAACGTTTCTTTTTTAATGGGACTTGAAACCCTAAACCGGCTGAAAAAAGAAGTTCGTCCATTCTATGAGAACCAAAACTCGTACCTCTTAGGATTGAATTCACGTAAGTTAAATCCGCAAAAAAGTGGAAATAATTCCAAACATAATAACTTAAACCACTTTTCACTGCAAAGGATGGTGCTACATATGTTCTATTTTCAAAAAACCAACTTTGATTGTAAGTTGTAATGGTCGTTCCCATTTGTATTCCTGAAAAGAATTTCAAATTGTTTTTTCCAAAATGTTTAAATGCTCCAAAAAACAATCTATTTTGAAACACCGGTTCAATTAAAGATTCTGAGGTAAAACTACCATCAATAAATTGAAATACATCCCCTCTAAGGCTATAAGAGTCCTCTATAATGTACTCTAAAAACCCAGACAAGTAAATGCTATTAGCATGGTTGTGAAGCATTCTGCCAGGTGAAATAGTCGCTGATGCTTTAAGTAATCCAGGAGTAAAGTAAAGAAGTGTTTCGGTAGGCCGATCTTTACTACCCACAACAGGATCAAAACCTGATAATTCTTGAGAAAAACCAATAAACGAAACAAAAATAAAGAACCAAAAACAGAATTTTATCATAGTTTTCCAATTTTGTAATTGATACTTAATGTTGTTAGTAAATGACCTTCCAAACTTGCTCCTTTTTCAGAGTGAAAAAACACTTGATTTCCTGAAAATTCAGGATGTAAATGGTTGCCGAGGTGCATCATATATTGTCCAGTTAGCGAACAATCTAGTCTTTCTGTTAATTTGATATGAGTTCCAATACCTCCTTGAACTGCAGAGCTCCAACGTTCTTCATAATTTGATTTGTTATTGTTCTCTACCATATTTGTATAATCAAAACAATGTCCAGCTATAATATATGGTTTTAAAAGCCAAAACTCCTTGATTGGGTATACCAAAACGCTCCAACCTATGTGGTAATCCGTTCTCGAAACTAAATTACCTATATCACTCGTTAAATAGTCAAAAAACCACTCAGAATTGATGCGTTCAGCGAATTGTAAGCGAAACTGCCCACCTAATCCTGTGCCAGAGGAACTCGACGCGACATCATTAAATAGACTAATTGTGGTTCTTCCTCCCAAGGATAATATTACAGTCTTAAACGGTAACTTTGTATTGGTTTGAGCCTTTAACCCAGTTAACCCAATTAAAGAAAAAAATACCAGTATATGTAGGACTTTGATTTTTAACATCACAAGAAAGAAATTAATTTTTAAAATTAAAAATAGTAAAAAAAAGCAACGATAAAAAATTGTACATTTGAATTCTATTTTTTTGAAATTAAGATGAAATAGCCCAGACTTTAGTTTACGTTACTTCCTATAGATTTAAAGGACAGGCAAATTCCATCTGATATTTAAAAGACTAATTTTATATTTATGAAGAGAAATTCACTTAAGGTTGCAACATTTATCCTTTTCTTAGGAATAGGTCATTTAACTCAAGCGCAAGCAATTCCTGGAACTTTAAATTGGTACAACGGAGAAGGAGTTGGAATGTATACCAACAAAGCATATAAAATGCTCAAAAAGAAAAAATCTAGTGAGGTAGTGGTAGCTGTGATTGATTCTGGAGTTGACATTGAGCACGAAGATTTAAAAGGTAAAATTTGGGTAAACTCAAAAGAAATTCCCAATAATAAAATCGACGACGATAAAAATGGCTACGTGGATGATGTTCACGGTTGGAACTTTCTTGGTAATTCAAAAGGTGAAAATATGAACGAAGCACGTTTGGAAAAAACACGCATTTTAGCAAAGCTTTCACCGAAATACGATGGAATTAATCCACAGGAAATAAAATCAGATGCAGAATACGAATTATACTTAGAAGTGCTGTCGGCAGTAGAAGGAGATCGTGCCAATTTTGAACCTTACATGGATATGTTGAATAAAGGATTGTTGGATGCTGAAACAGCAAAATACATCAACGATCAAATGAATTTCAATTTAAACCCAAATTATGACGATCGTGCACTTATTGGAGATAATCCTGAAGATTTAAACGACAAAAATTACGGTAACTCTGATGTTGAAGGTCCTGATGCATTGCATGGAACACACGTTGCGGGAATAATTGCTGCGAATAGAACAAATAATATTGGTGTTGAAGGAGTTGCGGAGAATGTAAAAATAATGTCAGTTAGAACAGTACCAAATGGTGACGAACATGATAAAGATGTGGCCTTGGCAATTCGATATGCTGTTGACAATGGAGCAAAGGTTATAAACATGTCATTTGGTAAAGGTTATTCTCCTAAAGCACAATGGGTTTATGATGCAATGGCCTATGCTGATTCAAAGGGCGTTTTACTTGTACATGCAGCAGGAAATGATGCAAAAGATATAGACCTTGAACCTAATTTTCCAACAGAGAAATACGATTTTCAAACAACGGACTTAACTCACATTTTAACCGTTGGGGCATCCACAAAAAATGACGATGAAAGCATTATTGCTGGGTTTTCTAACTATGGAAAGATTCAAGTTGATGTATTTGCTCCTGGTTTTGAAATTTACAACACTGTTCCTCAGTCGTCATATATGAATTTGCAAGGAACCTCTATGGCAGCACCTATGGTTGCAGGAATGGCGGCAATGTTATCTTCCTACTATCCAACTTTAACAATGGCGAAAATCAGAGAGGCTATTATGAAAACCGTGGTAGTTAAAAAACCACTAGTAGAACGTTGCAATACTGGTGGTGTTGTTAATGTAATTAAAGCTGTGAAATATTGTAACAAACTTGAAAAAGCTAAGAAATAAGTTTTTAATAGGTTTTATTTTTCTGATTGGCTTTCAAAAGTTTAATTGCCAATCTAGAATTACTGACACACTTTATTTAAATACAGTTATAAACCAATGGCACCTAGATGCAGCAAATGCACGATTGGAGGAATATTTCTCAGTAATGTCGGAAGATTTTGTTTTTCTGGGGACTGCTCCAGGAGAACGCTGGTTGAAATCTCAATTCTTTAGTTTTTGCAAGCCATACTTCGATAAAGGAAAAGCGTGGGACTTTAAACCATCTAATAGAAATTGGCATATTGATTATAAAAGAAAAATCGCCTGGTTCGATGAGGATCTATCCACTTGGATGGAAGGTTGTAGAGGAAGTGGAATTTGTGTTTTTTACAAAGGAAGTGTAAAAATCGCTTATTATAACTTGACCGTTTTAATCGAGAATGAAAAAATTCAACCATTTATAGAACTTAGAAAACAATAAATGTTTGTTAAAGACAACAAAATAGATACGTGTAAACACTATTTTTCAAGCCAATTAAAGGACAAATTTTCATTACTTGCCGTTCAACAGATGTGGAAGACATTAATTTGTAAACGCTTTAACTGGAGTGGGGCAGAGTTTATATTAAATCAAAAAACAGCGCTTTCTGAGTCCGATTTACTCTATGTAAGAGATTTTGTAAAGCGTCTTCAATCCAACGAACCATTCCAATATATTATCGGTGAAACTAGTTTTTATAATCTTACAATTTCATGTAATAGTACAGCTTTAATCCCAAGGCCAGAAACTGAAGAGCTGGTAAATTGGATCAGAAATAACACCGCTAATCCGTTGTCAATTCTGGATATCGGTACAGGCACCGGATGCATTGCACTTGCCTTAAAGTCAGTTTATTCCAATACCTATGTTGAAGCTTGGGATATTTCAGACGATGCGCTTTTATTAGCTAGAAAAAATGCAATAAATCTAAACCTAACAGTTGATTTCAAAAATGTGAATGTTTTAAATACGATAAATCAAGATAGGAAATTTGATGTTTTTGTTTCCAATCCACCTTATGTTAAGTATTCAGAGAAAGGGGAGATGGAACATCACGTAAAGGATTTTGAACCACACTTGGCTCTTTTTGTCGATGATGAGGATCCTTTAATTTTTTATAAGAAAATTGCTGATTTGGCCTTGCTAAATTTGAATCCAAATGGGTTGTTGTTTTTCGAAACTCACCATAAGTTTCATGATGAGCTGGAGAGAGAGATGAAGATACGTGGATTTATAAACATTGAATTGAGGAAAGATTTACAAGGGTTAGATCGATTTTTGAAAGCGCAAATTCCTTAATTTTATCGTATGGTTGACAGTTCAATTCAGTCAAGAATTCGGTTATTAACGCGCGAATTACACGAGCATAATCATCGTTATTATATTGAAAATAACCCTCAGATTTCTGATTTCGAATTTGATATGTTACTTAAAGAGTTGCAAGATCTCGAAGAAAAATATCCAGAGCTTTCTTTTGAAAATTCCCCAACAAAAAGAGTAGGAGGTGACTTAACTAAAAAATTTGAAGTTGTAGAACATAAGTTTCCTATGTTGTCTTTATCGAACACCTATTCTGAAGAAGAAATTAGAGAATGGGAGGAGAGGATAAAAAAAACGATTGAGCAGCCCTATCAATTTGTTTGTGAGTTAAAATACGATGGTGTTGCTATAGGATTACGTTATGAAAATGGAAACTTAACAAAAGCGGTAACTCGCGGGGATGGTGTCAAAGGTGAAAACGTTACAGCAAATGTTAGAACAATTAAATCCGTTCCACTTGTCTTGAAAGGAGATTTTCCAGCTGAATTCGAAATTCGTGGAGAAATTGTGCTTCCAAAATCGAAGTTTGAGGAGTTGAATAAAGAGCGAGAAGCACAAGGAGAACCTTTGTTTGCAAATCCCAGAAACACAGCTGCTGGAACTTTAAAACTCCAAGATTCGCGAGTCGTTGCAGATCGTGGGTTGACTTCCTATTTATATGGTGTATATGGCGTCTCGGGTCTTTTTAATGGTCACTATGAAAGTGTTGTACAAGCCGGTGAATGGGGCTTTCAAGTTCCTACAAAGAAAAATAATTACATTTCACTGGTCACTTCTATTGAAGGTGTATTGGAGTTTATTTCATTCTGGGATGAACATCGGCATGCGTTACCATTCGACATAGACGGAGTTGTTGTTAAAGTGAATGAATATGCTATTCAAGATGAGTTAGGGTTTACAGCAAAATCTCCAAGATGGGCCATTGCTTATAAATTTAAAGCACAACAAGTTGAGACCATAGTAGAAAGTATTGATTTTCAAGTAGGAAGAACTGGTGCCATAACACCGGTAGCCAATTTAAAACCGATATCGCTTGGAGGTACTACTGTGAAAAGAGCGTCACTTCACAATGCGGATCAAATAGAAAAACTTGGACTTAGAATAGGGGATACCGTTAAGGTTGAAAAAGGTGGTGAAATCATTCCTAAAATCATTGGAGTTTCCATAGAAAAGAGAAAAATTGAAGCTGCAGTTTTCTCGTTTATTACAAATTGTCCCGAATGTAATGCTGAATTAGTTCGTCACGATGGCGAGGCGCAACATTATTGTCCAAATGAAAAAGAATGTCCACCTCAAGTTAGAGGAAAAATAGAGCATTTTATTTCCAGAAAAGCCATGAATATTGATGGACTAGGAGGTGAAA
>Ga0214923_10006450_pt1 | contig 13174 bp, 11 predicted proteins | sample LL1510_MetaG_FD_177993 | JGI IMG/M metagenome (GOLD analysis project Ga0214923, IMG submission 177993) | Freshwater microbial communities from Lake Lanier, Atlanta, Georgia, United States - LL-1510 | ecosystem: Environmental > Aquatic > Freshwater > Lake | place: USA: Georgia | collected...
TTTGATGACGAAACACAAAAAATAAAATTAAAAACAATTGAATACATCCCTGGTCTTTACAAATTATTTGATGAAGGTATTGTTAATTGTCGTGACCATGTTATTCGTATGATACAATCAAAAATGATTGAAAAAAAATTCGTAACTCATATTGATATTGACATTAACGAAGATGGAACAATTATTCTTACAAATGATGGTAATGGTATTGATGTTGCTAAACACCCTGAATATGATGTTTGGATTCCAGAAATGATTTTCGGACATCTTCGCACATCTACCAATTACAATAAAGATGAAAAAAAAATTGTAGGTGGTAAAAATGGTTTTGGTTTCAAATTGGTTTTAATTTGGTCTCAATATGGTAAAGTAGAAACAGTAGACCATATTAGAGGTCTAAAATACGTTCAAGAATTCAATAAAAATTTGGACGAAATTTGTCCTCCTACAATTACAAAATGTTCTTCAAAACCATATACTAAAGTTACATTCAAACCTGATTATTCACGATTAGGAATTCATGGATTAACTCATGATATGTTATCTCTATTAAAAAAACGTGTTTATGATATTGGTGCTATAACCGATCATTCTATTAAAAAAATCAAAATCAATTATAATAATAATGTTTTACCTGTCAAAAATTTCCAACAATATATTGATTTATACATCGGTAATAAAGATGAAAACAAACGTGTTTATGAAATGCCCGATGAACGATGGGAATATGCTGTAGCATTATCACCTACGCACGAATTCATACAAGTATCATTTGTCAATGGTATTTGTACTTTTAAAGGCGGTAAACATGTTGAATATATCACTGGTCAAATTACTCGTAAATTATGCGATTATATTGAAAAGAAGAAAAAAATAAAGGTCAATGCTAATTCTATCAAAGAACAATTAATATTGTTTTTACGATGTGATGTTGAAAACCCATCATTTGATAGTCAAACAAAAGACTTTATGAATACACCTTCTGCTAAATTTGGTTCATCATGCTCTGTATCCGATACATTTATTGAGAAGGTAGCAAAAATGGGTGTTATGGATTTAGCTTGTTCATTAACTGAAGCCAAAGAAAATAAATTAGCAAAGAAAACCGATGGTTCTAAAACAAAAACTATTCGTGGTATCAATAATTTCATTGATGCTAACTTGAGCGGAACAACCCAATCAAAAGATTGTATATTAATTTTATGCGAAGGATTGAGTGCTATGTCTGGTATTGTTTCTGGGTTATCAAGTGATGACCGTAATACAATTGGTATTTATCCATTGAAAGGAAAATTATTGAATGTTCGTGGTGAACAAATTAAGAAAATTGCGGAAAATAAAGAAATTACAGATATCAAAAAAATATTGGGTTTAGAAACAGGTAAGGTATATAATAATATTCAAGATGTTAACCAGCATTTACGATATGGTAAAATTATGTATATGACCGACCAAGATTTAGATGGAAGCCATATCAAAGGATTATGTATTAATTTGTTTCATAGTGAATGGGCTTCTCTTATCAAAATACCTGGTTTCTTATCATTTATGAATACTCCTATTTTAAGAGCTAAAAAAGGTTCACAGACATTATTATTTTATAACGATGGCGAATATGAAACTTGGAAGCAAAGTCTCGGACAAAATGGTACACAAGGTTGGACTATTAAATATTTTAAAGGGTTAGGTACATCTACATCTGCTGAATTCAAAGAATATTTTGCGAATAAAAAGATTGTTGATTTTGTCTATGATGAAACAAGTGATGATGTGATTGATAAAATATTCAATAAGAAGCGTGCTGACGACCGTAAAGATTGGTTGGAAAACTATGATAAAAATGCTTACTTGAATACATCCAAGAAAAATGTCACTTATCCTGAATTTATTAATAATGAGATGATACATTTTAGTACTTATGATTGTGCCCGGTCTATTCCAAATATGGTTGATGGTTTAAAGATTTCATTAAGAAAAATTCTATATTCCGCATTTAAAAGGAAATTAACCAGTGAAATTAAAGTAGCACAATTTTCTGGTTATGTTTCAGAACATAGTTCATATCATCATGGTGAAGCCAGTTTAAATGGTGCTATTGTAAATATGGCTCAAAATTTTGTAGGTTCCAATAATATTAATCTATTACAGCCAAATGGACAATTTGGAACGAGATTACAAGGCGGTGATGATAGTGCGAGTGAAAGATATATATTTACTCTATTGAATTCATTAACACGATATATATTTCCAGAAGCAGATGATGCTGTATTAAAATATATCAATGATGATGGAACCATTGTAGAACCAGAATTCTATGCTCCTATTATTCCGTTTGCTCTTGTTAATGGTATATCTGGTATCGGTACAGGTTTTTCATGTAATATTGCTCCATATAATCCAAAGCAAATTATTGGTTATCTTAAAGATAAATTAAAAGGTCAAACAAATAATACTGAATTCGTACCATATTATGAAGGGTTCAAAGGAACTATCAATAAAATAGCCGAACAAAAATATTTGATTAAGGGTCTTTATGAAAAAATCGGTGATGATAAAATCCGTATTACTGAATTACCAGTAGGCACTTGGACAATGCCATATACAACATTTTTAGAAACATTGATGGATGGTACTACAGTAGATAAAACTGGTAAGAAAATTCCACCAAGCATTAAAGATTTCACTTCTGTTTGTACTGAAGTCAATGTTGATTTCGCAATTGTTTTTCCAAAGGGTAAAATACAAGAATTGGAAGCGTCTATTGATGCAAATGGTTGTAATGGTATTGAAAAATTATTGAAATTATTTACAACTATTTCAACTACGAATATGCATATGTTCAATTCGGATTTTAAACTACACAAATATACAAGCGTTGAAGAAATTATAGAAGATTTTTATAAAATTCGTTTGGATATTTATGGAAAACGTAAAGCATATTTGGTAGATGATATGGAGAAAAAGTTAGTGAAATTATCAAATAGAGCCAGATATATTCAAGAAACATTGAATGGAACTATTGACTTAAGAAAAAAGACATCAGAACAAGTTACACAATTATTAACTGGAATGAAATTTTCATTGATTGAAGGTGATTATAAATATTTGATTAAAATGCCGATGGACTCAGTAACTCAAGAAAATGTGGCCAATATTATGAAAGAAAAGGAAAATACTGAAGCTGAATTGAACTTATTGAAATCAACACCTTTGGAAAAGATATGGTATACAGAATTGGATTCATTGGATAATGAATATGATAAGTATAAGAAAGTTCGCGAAAATATACAATCTGGCGGAGGCAGTAAAAATACAGATAAGAAAGCAAAGGTTACTACAAAAGTAAAAAAATAAGAATAGTTAGATGAAAATATATAAAGGTTTGAAATTGTATTATTATACATGGTTGAAGAAAATAATTGTTATTTTGTATCATCAAGAGGAATTTTGAAATCTTGTGATATTTTTTGTTTACAACCAAATTCTTCTGATTATAATATAAGAAATTATAATTCGCAGTTACAAAATAATGATAATTATAAAACCATTTATATATGTAATACTGCTATACCAAATTTTATAAATAATCATAGTATAAATATGAATTACAAGTATATATTAATATCGGGTGATTGTGATGAAACTATTCCTAATGACATTTTTTTTAGTTTGGATAATTTTTTGAATTTTATTAACAATGATAATTTAATTCATTGGTATTCACAGAATTGTATTATAAATCACCCAAAAATAACAAGAATACCAATCGGGTTAGATTATCATTCAATGTCAAAATGTAGTAACGATTGGGGACCTCAAACTTTACCAATACATCAAGAAGAAAGTATAATGGAAATCATAAAATCAAATTTAGAAAAACCATTCTGGAAAAGAGAAGTAAAATGTTATAGTAATTTTCATTTTTCAATGCCGTCTGGTTATAAGTTTCAATATGATAGATTGGAAGCATTAAATAAAGTACCAAAAGAATTAGTATTTTATGAAGAAAAAAAAATAAGTCGGCGTAATACATTTAAAAAACAATGTGAATATGCTTTTGTTTTATCACCCCACGGCAATGGATTAGATTGCCATCGTACTTGGGAAGCATTAATTTTAGGATGCATTCCGATAGTAAAAACTTCTGGAATTGATAGTTTATATGATGATTTACCAGTATTAATAGTTAATGATTGGGGTGATATAAATTATGAATTATTAGAAAATACCATTACAAAATTTAAAAACAAACAATTTAATTACAATAAAATAACGCTAAAATATTGGGTTGAAAAATTCAATAGTCATAAAATAATAAATTAAATTTTATTTATTGTTTTTGTTTTGTAATTGTGTAAAATTGATATTTTATTTATATTTAATAAAATGATTTAAATATATAAAATTAATAATCAAAATGTTGAGTAAAGATAATTATATAGAATTAGAAAATGGAATAATAAAGCAATTAAATGTGAATAAAATAAATTATAATTATGAATACTCAAACAAATATAATATGTATAATGAAAAATCAATTTATCTTTCATATTTAAGATTAGGTGTATTGTTAGGGGTTATAGGGAAAATACCAGATACATTATTAGACGTTGGTTATGGAAATGGAGATTTTTTAAAAGTAGCTTCAAATGCTATCAAAAAATGTTATGGTAGTGATATATCAGATTATCCAATACCAGATAACTGTATAAAAATAGATTTGTTAGGAAACAATCATTACGATGTAATTTGTTTTTTTGATAGTTTAGAACATTTTGATGAAATTGATTTTATAGAGAAATTAAAATGTGAATATATATTTATTTCAGTTCCTTGGTGTCACAAATTTAATGATAATTGGTTTTCAAATTGGTATCATAGAAAACCGAATGAACATTTATGGCATTTTAATGAAAAGGCATTAAAAAATTTTTTTAAAAATTACGGATTTGATTGTCTTTATACATCAAACCACGAGGATATTATAAGAAAAAATAATGAATCAAAATACTATCCGAATATTTTGTCTTGTATTTTCAAAAATATTAATAATAACCATAATAATTTTATTAATTATTATAAAGATAAAAACATAATAGTAACTGGTGGAACTGGATTTATTGGAAGAAATATTGTAAATGAATTATTGAAATATGCAAAAACAATTATAATATTTGATAGAACTATAAAACATACTTGGGATAGTGATAAAATTATATATATAAAAGGAGATTTATTGAATGATGTAGATATAAATATTTTGTATTCTTATGATTTTGATATATTATTTCACGAAGCTGCAAATGTTGATACAACTTGTATTGATGAAATTAATATGATAAATACTAATTTTAATTCCTTTAAAAAAATAATAGAATTATGCGAAACAAAGTTAGCAAAATTAATATACGCGTCTTCTGCGGCAACATATGGAAATACAAATTGCCCAAATATTGTAGGGTTCAATGAAATGCCTTTAAATATTTATGGCAAAACGAAATTAATGATGGATAATTTCGTTAGAGAAAATAAAGACAATTTTAAAATAACTGTTATTGGATTAAGATATTTTAATGTATTTGGTAATGGTGAAAATCATAAAAATAATATGATGTCTATGGTAAGCCAGATAATAAATAAATTAAAAAATAATAATGATATCAATTTATTTGAATATGGAGAACAAAAAAGAGATTTTATATATGTAAAAGATATAATTAATTGTAATTTATTAGCAGGATTGAGTGAAACTACCAATATTTTTAATTGTGGTTATGGTGAAAGTGTTAGTTTTAATAAAATTTTTGAAATAATTAAAACATATTATAAAGGCGATTCAAAAATAAATTATATAAAAAACAATTATGATTTTTTTCAAAACGAAACATTAGCTGATATAACAAATACAACCAATAATTTAAATTATTACCCAAAATATGATATTGTAAAAGGAATATATGATTATATTTCTTTATTACAATAGCAATTTTAATTAATTATTTTTTCTAGGAAACAATTTAAAAATTTAATTTTAAATTATTTAAAAACTTATAAAATAATGAAAAAATATTTTATTGATTTAGATAATACATTATGTAAAACAGATGGTAATGATTATAATAATTCTATACCAATTCAAAAACGAATTGATTTTTTAAATAATTTGAAAGAAAACGGAAATCACATTACAATATGGACTGCGAGAGGTAGTAAATCCGGTACAAATTATAAGGATTTAACTATTAGACAACTTAATGATTGGGGAGTAAAATATGATGACTTATTATTGGGTAAACCTGATTATGATATTTATTATGATGATAAATCATATAATATAGACGCTATTCTTCCAATACAATCATTGAATGATAATAAAACAAAAAAACAATGTGTAGAAATTGTTGAAAAAGGTTGGGGAAAAGAAATTATTTTTGTAAATAACCATGAATATTGTGGTAAAATACTTTGCTTCAATAAAGGAAAAAAATTTTCAATGCATTATCATATATCAAAAAAAGAAACTTGGTATGTTGCTAAAGGTAAATTTATTTTAATTTGGATAGATACTAATAACGGTATTAGTTATACAGAATATTTAAATGTTGGAGACACAATTACTAACGAACGGGGGGAACCGCATCAATTGATAGCATTAGAAGATAGTGAAGTATTTGAAGTTTCCACAAAACACTTTGATAATGATAGTTATCGTATATCAAAAGGAGATTAAAAATATACTGAATATAAAATATAATATAAAAAGTAGTTTTTACATTATAATATTATGAACGCTTTTTTGTTATGTCATAATGGATAAGGAGATAATTACAAAATTTATAATTCAAATTATATGCATATTGATGAATATCTTTGGATAATTCATCATTTTTTATTTGTCCTAATTTATGTTTATTATGTAAATCATAATTGTATTTATCATTTATTTCCCACATAATGTAAATATTTACAATTTGTGTAAATAAAAATAAAAAACACTATATTGATAACGCGCATATTTGTCTAAATAAAATTTTCTACATTACATTCACTAAAATAATTTATTTTTTTAAATTTATTATTAGAATATGTGTTCGTTTTATCAATATAATATATTATTTTACAGTTATTAAGCGTAAATCCATTAAATAATCCAACAATTGGTCCAGTGTTGATACATATAATCATTTTTGCTTTTGTAGATATTGCCGCAATTGTTTTAATTGTATAATTGTTATCTAAAGTACAATTAATTCCTTCTATTTTTTTTGTAGTAACTATTTTATATTTTTTATTTAATTCATTAATAGTTAAATACATATCATTGATAAAATTCATTGTCATATCTACTTGACCTGAAAGTGGCTGCGAATTTATTATTAATATATCTATATCTTTATATATTTCAGGTAAGGCTTCATATCTTAACAACAATTCATTATCCATATACTTAAATTCATTCATTTTGATCGGAATTTTTATTTTTTCAGAAAATTTATTAAAAAAATTTAATAAAAATATATCAAAACCTGAACATTCATTAGATTTTGAATATTTAAACCAATTGTAATCATAATCATCACATCCTATCCAAATATTTGTACCTCTATGTTCATTAATACTGGATAAAATAATATTCTCAGATGGTATAAACTCCGACACTTGATATAAATAAATATCAGGAATATAGTAAAATATTTTTATATTTTCTTTTTCAATGTAATCTTTGATACTATAAAAATATATACAATTAAAAATGTGGTCACCTAAATGCCATTTATTCCAAAAATGGAGTTCTTTATTTGACATAATGTAATAATTCATATAATGTTATTTTTATATTATTGATTTTTTATTTTATTTATTATATTTGTTGAACTTAAATTTTCAATATAATTAAAAAATAGAATTTCTTTTACGTATTCTTTTCCAATAATATTATTTATATTATAATCAGAACCTTTTATCAAAATATCAGGTTTCAACATTTGTAGTATATTTAAAGGTGTATCATCATGAAATATTATAACATAATCTATAAAATCAAATAATGAAAGAATTTTAGATCTTTCAATGATATTATTAATTGGTCTATTTTCACCTTTCAATCTTTTTATTGAGTCATCTGAATTCAATCCTACAATAAGTATATCACCTTGTTGTTTTGCGAATTTTAATAATTCAATATGTGCTGAGTGTAAAATATCAAAACACCCATTTGTAAAGACAACATTTCTTTCTTTTGCTAATCTATTGATTTTGTCAATATTATAATCATTTATAATTTTTTCAATATTGTTGTTTTCTTCTATTTCAAAGTATTCATTTATATCTTCTAAATTAGTATTATAATTTCCAATTACACTAATACTTTTTCCAGCTATATAATTAGCTACTCTACACGCCTTTAATAAATCTTTATACTTCAAATATATATAACTTATTATAGTCAATACAATATCCCCTGCTCCAGTTACGTCGGTTAATTGTATTTTATTTTTATGTTTAATTTTATTATGAATATTATTCAATATAATTCCATCTTCAGATAGCGTCAATACTATATTTTTACATTCTATTTTACTTTTTATAGAATTTAATATTTTAGTAATATTCTTTTCTTGACAAATATTTTCTGCTTCATACAAATTTGGTTTAAATAAAAAACAACCTTTATATTTCATAACATTTTTTATTTTTGGGTCTACAAAACTTGGTATATTATTTTCATTACAATACTTAATTATTGTTTCACATAAATATTCTGTACAAACACCTTTATTATAATCCGATATGATAACCGCATCTATAGTATCTTTATTAAAAACGTATTCCACTATTTCTTTTTGTATATCATTTGATATATCATTATTATCTTCTATATCAAAACGAAATTGTAATTTATTATCTAAAAAAATTCTATTTTTTATTGTAGTCTTACGGGTTTTATCAATAAATAATTTATTATTAATATTTTTATTTTTCAATAAATTTGTCATAATTCTTCCATAACTATCATTTCCTATTACACTGATAATTTCAACATTTGTTTCTAGGTTTTTTAAATTTTGACAAACATTCCCTGAACCGCCTAGTTTATAATCATTATTCAAAATATCATAAATAGGGATATCCGCTTCTGCTGCTCTTCTACTAATATGTGATATATAGTTAATATCAAGTATAAGATCACCAATAACAATTATATTCATATCTTTATTTATTATAATTATATAATTAATATTGTATATATATTATTTAAAGAATAAATTATTAAATATATAATATAATTATGGATTTGATTGAATTTGGTAATGATAAATATCCTGCTTTTCAAGCAAATGGAAATGCTTCACAATTCGCTATTCCATTTGCTATTCATTTTTGTAAAGGATATGGTTATGATATTGGGTTTTTTAAAGAATAATGGAAATTTCCAAATGCTGTAGGTATTGATATTGGATTAAATAATGGATTTCACGCAGATAATTTACCAGATAAAGAAGTTGATTATATATATTCAAGTCATTGTTTAGAACATGTTATTGAATGGGTAAAAACATTAGAATTATGGTTATCAAAATTGAAAAAAAGGAGGAATATTATTTTTATATTTGCCTGATTTTAGTCAAATATATTGGAGACCATGGAATAATCGTAAACATAATCATTGTTTTACACCTTATATTTTAGAGAGTTTTTTGAAAGATAAAAATATGAAGAATATAATGATATCAGGTATTGATTTGAATAATAGTTTTATGGTTGTTTGTTAAAAATAATTTTTTGTATGTAATAATATAAAAAATTAATAGTTTTATATATTAGTATAAATGAATGTTATATTATTTTTATTCATTTTTTTTCCATTGATAGAATGTTTTTTGAATATAAAATTTGGTAATAAAATAAATGTAAAAGAGAAAGAAATAAACCAAAAATTGATATATAAATTACCTCCATATAAACAAAATATAGTCAATAAAATAAATGGGTTTTATGGGTTGATTGGCCCCGATGTGAATATGTCAACTGTTAATAATCTATTTGATTTATTTATTGGCGATGGTAATATTCAAGGAGTTTTTTTTGATAAAGGTAATATTACAATGATTAAACATTTTGTTCGCACAGACAAGTTATTATATGAAGAAAGAAATGGTAAAATTCCTAATAGTAATTTTGTCAAATTTATATTTACAGTATTCAGTAAATTCGGTATTTTTCCTGATGTAATGGGTTTAGCAAATACAGCATTGTTGAATGTAAAAAATAAATATTATGCGTTGTATGAGCGTGATAAACCTTATTTATTAGATATTAATTTCAAACAAAAAGATGTTACTACTATTTCAAAACAAGATGTGAAAAATATTGACCACATATCCGGACATAGTAAATATTTGAATAAAGTAATTGAAACCATTGATTATGATATTTTAACAAATAGTGTAAATTATTTTCAATTAAATGAGAACTTTGATAAAATTAAAAGCAAAATTATCAAAACAAAATATATGCCTGTTGTTCACGATTTTATGGTATCAAAAGATAAAGTAGTTATTATGGATTCTCCGCTTTGTATTGATAAAGAGAATATTTTAAAAAAATCGCTACCTGTATTATTAGATAGTAAACAGAATACCCAAATTCATATTTATAACAAGGTTTCAAATGTAATAGATAGTTATGATACAAATAGTAGTTTTTATATTTTTCATTATGCGGATTATGTTGAAACTTGTAAATCTATTGAGATTTATGGTTCTCTCTATGATGAATTGGATTTTTCAAATTTAAATGTAAAAGGTAATTATCGTAAAATTAAAGTAAACAAAATGACCAAAGAAGTTTCTATAGAAAAGAATAGAGAACTTGAAAAATACGATTTAGATTTTCCAATAAAGTATGATAACAAAATCGTTTTTCGTAATATTCATAATATGACGATTAATGGTTTTGTAATCGTTCAAAAAATGAAAATTATTAAAGAAATTATTTTCAATGATTTATTTATTTGTGGAGAACCTGCTTTAATTAAAATAGAACGAATACCATATATTGTGTTCTTTGGATTTTCCAATAATCAGAACAGTATTTTTTTATTGAATTTGTATAATTATCAACAAATAGAAATACCTGTGCCTTTTCAACTAAATATCGGGTTTCATTCTATTTTTATTCCTTATAAGTAAACATACATAAAAACATTTCTTACTATATAATAAATGTTTTTATTATTACTTTTTTTACCATTTTTAACAGGGTTTCTCTATAATGGTAATAATAATATTATAAAACCTCATTCTGTTAGTATGTATTTGAAAGATTATGATAATACGCCTTTTTTGAATTTGTTGAATTATAATTTAGAGATTACAAAAAAATATTACTTTACTCCAGTTTCCATAGATGAAAAATTTATGACTGAAAAAACAGACAATGGTTTTGGAATATTACGCAATTATTGTTTTCAAAGCAAAGAATTTCGTAAAGTTCGTTTCACCTATTTAGATATGAAATCCAAAATTCAATATTTTGGTTTGGTATTACACCCAGACTATCATTATGATGTGCCAATATTGAATTTTGAATTGATATCATATAATAATGAAAAAATCGTTTATATTATGAATATGGTGAAAATGGATAATACAAAAACTTATAATGACCAATATGTTGTACCATTTATAGAGGCGAAAAAGAAATATCCAGAATTGAAAGAAAATCTTGCTATAAAAATGTCTAATTATTCTATTTTTGGTAACTACATTAGTGAAGCGATTTTATTAGGTAATTTCGTTCAAAAAAATAAAGACTTAGATAAGATAGAAAATGTTTATAATAATATTGTATTTCCATCGTTTGAAGATTTTATAGGGATTTATTTTGGTTTGTTTGAGAACGCAACTCTTATGTATAATGATGATTTGGTAAATATCAAGAACAGACACAAATTATTTGATATGAAAAAAGCGTTTGTGGAATCTCGCTATGATATTCGTAAATATTTTGATGATAAATGGTATATGTCTATGTTGTATGATTTTTTCTATGATTTGAAATTGGATGATGAAGATGATGTATAAATATTTATGCTGGAAAAATAATATAATATTATTTATTATATTATAAACTATTATAGTTATAATGGATTTATCATATAACTATAAATACTTTGAACACAATGACGATACATATAAAGATATAATTGACAATTATTATAATAAAACAATATCAATAACATATGATTTTGGATTTATTCATAAGCCTATTAGAGACAACATAGAGACAACAAGTTTTATATTATGTAGGTTGAACGCTAAATTTGAAGATATTGAAATTTCATTAGTATTTTCCAAATCTAATAAGAAACACGGAAAGATGCTATTAGAATTAGTTATAATGAAAGCGCTAGAAATGAAATACAAGTATATTTCATTGCTAACAAACCGTGATATTATATTCGTAAATTGGTATAAGAAACAAGGATTTCAAAATATAACGCCAAAATATTTACCAAACGGCAATATACCGACCTATTATTATATGCGTAAAAATATTTTATTAAATAAAAAATAAAATATCATTCTAAAACCATTTTTTTAATTCCAATTGTTTGTATTCACGGTCATGGTGTCTTGGTAATTCTAATGGAACGACTAATGAACTTTGGTCTTGACAATATTTCATATATGCCATTGCTTCATTATATACATTAGGAACGGCATAATCTAATACCAGTTGGTTCAAACGCTCTACTTGTTTTGTAATATTTGTCTCATTATGTTCAGCATATTGTAAATACACACTTCGCATAATAATTTTCAAATTATCAATGTTTTGTTCTGGTATAACATATTTATTATCCGACATTTTATACACTCCAGCACGTAATCCATTTTGTATGATTTGGATATTTCCAGCCGAAAAATAAACTTGAGCTAATGTATTTGATTCCCAAACACCACCTAAAGCTTCGCGATATTCAGTCGCTTTATTTCTTATAGCAATTTTTTCTTGCATTTGAAAACGGATATCTGGAGAAGGTGGTTCAATGATATTGACACGCCCATTATATTTTTCTAAATTTAAAATAGTACTTATATTATCAAATAATTCTGCTTTTAACGACATTTATAAATCTCTTATAATCTTTCATAAGAAATAAATATTA
>Ga0214923_10006451_pt1 | contig 13173 bp, 15 predicted proteins | sample LL1510_MetaG_FD_177993 | JGI IMG/M metagenome (GOLD analysis project Ga0214923, IMG submission 177993) | Freshwater microbial communities from Lake Lanier, Atlanta, Georgia, United States - LL-1510 | ecosystem: Environmental > Aquatic > Freshwater > Lake | place: USA: Georgia | collected...
TGAAGACTTTATGATTCAAGGAGGAGATCCAAAAGGCAACGGAACTGGCGGCCCTGGTTACACTTTTCAAGACGAAACCTCTCCAAAAAAACTTGTTAAAGGTTCTTTAGCGATGGCAAACGCAGGCCCAAACACAAATGGTTCTCAATTTTTTATCGTAACAGCAACTGAAACACCTTGGTTAGATGGAAAACATACAAATTTTGGTGAAGTTGTATCTGGGCTTGATGTTGTTGAAAAAATCGGAAAAGTAGAAACCGGAGCCAACGATAGACCTGTTAAAGATGTCGTCATCAATTCAATCGAAATCATTGAAGAATAAACAAACTGATTTTGGAGAAATTTATTTCAATTCCCCTTCTGAAATAATTTCTCCAAAAGCTACTTTTGAACTTTCACAAACACTTAAAAAGTTAAACAAAGAAAATAAAAAAGTAACTATTAGAAACACTGGGCATTCAGTTAACGGCCAGACTTTAACAAATGGTATTCAAATTGATTTGTCAGAACTAAAAAATATTATATTTGATGAAGACAGGATGGAAGTAAATTGTGGGGCCGGAAACTCTTGGAGCGAAGTTTTTGAGGCTATATTCTTTCCAAAATACTCACTGCCAATTTTTCCAAACAATCCAAAACAAAAAATTCAAATTGGAGGAACTGCTTCGGTTGGAGGGGTCGGGCCTTATTCATTTAAATACGGAGGTTTTTGGAACTCTGTTTGTGAAATCACTTTAGTTACAATGACAGGAGAAATTTTGAAGTGCTCCAAAAATGAAAACCAGGAATATTTCCATTTTGCTCTTGGTGGTTTTGGAAAAATTGGAGTAATCTCTGAATTAAAAGTAAAAGTGATTCCATCCCAAAAAAATATTGTGGTCTTAGAATTGTTAAGTTTTTCTGATAAAGATTATTTTTCAAAAATAAAAAAAGTCTTAAATTGTCCTGAAATTGTCGCATTCAATGGAATTTCAAAAGGAGGCACATTTTTCAAAACTTGCCCTCACGCATTAATGTTAATACTTGAATCAGAAAACTTAAAAGAAGATTATAAAAAAGTTACAAATTATTTTGATGAAGAAATTTTACTCAACTTAAAAACTCATAAAAAGGAATATTTTGATTTCAACTTTACTTATAAAGAAATTCCAAAATCAAATATTTTTAATTACTACCCAATAGATTTAAATAGAAACCACATTTTAGGAATTCATCCTTGGAGTGACTATATTCTCCCTGAGAAAAATTATTTAGGATTCATAAACGAACTAAGAAAAGTTATTAAAAAATACGATTTAGAAAAAAGAATAATTACACAATCATTTTTAAATGGACTTTTTTCTATAAATATGATGCCAACTTATATTGGAAAAAATATTGATAAAAATTTTGAACTCGTGCCTCAGATTATGACTGAAGAGTATTCATACGGAATTGGGTTTATGCCAACAATCGAGAAAAATGAAATTCCAAAAACTCTTGAAGCGATAAACACTCTTACAAAAATATGCTTTGATTTAGGCGGAAAAAGATATTTATACGGAATTCACAGCTTAGACAACTATGGTTTAGAAAAGCAATTTGGTAAAAGTACTCTTGTTAAGTGGGGGAAAATAAAAAGAGAGCTTGATCCAAAAAACCTACTTAACACTGATGTGATTTGTAAATTCGAGTATTAGTCTAATTTTAAATTTTTAGATAACTGAGAATTTGAGGGTTCAGTTAAAATTGTGCCTTTTGGCAAAACTATTGTAGGTATTATACGAAGTCCGTGGTTTACGCTTTCAACATAGTCAATGTATTCCTGATTTTTATCAATATCTCTAAATTCATATTCAATTTTGTTCTTACTGAGGAATTCAAGGGAGCGTAAGGTATCAGGGCACCAAAGCGCCCCATAGATAATAAGCTTATTACCCTTACCTTGCAAAGTAGGCATAACTTATTTTATACATATATTTTGAAAAATACAAATACTTATATTAATTAACTATATTTACAGCTTATGATAATTTTTTAATTTGATAGAGGTTTTGAAGCTCAAAACCATTTTTTTGATAGTATTGCCTAGTTCCAATGGCAGATATTACTGCAATTTTTGAAAAGTTATACTCTTTGGATACAGTTTCAGCTCTTTGAATTAGAGTTTTGCCAAGACCTTGGTGCTGAGTATTTTTGTTTTCTTTTTTTCCAACTTCAGTGCTTTTTCCATACACGTGGACTTCTCTTATTATTGAGCAGTTTTCTATTTCTGAGATAAATGATGAAATTTTTGGCAAAGAAAGTCTTAAAAAGCCAAAAATTTCATCATTTTCGTTTATAAATTCCAAAAAAATTTCAGTTGAATAAGAAGTTTCATACAATGTTTCCTTCAAAGACAAATTCTCAGATTTATATGATTTATTTTTTACTTCTCTGCTTCTTATCTCAACAGCTTTTTGATTTGATTTTGTAATTTTATCTTCGGCAATTTGTCTGAAATTAGTTAATTTGTTTCCAACAACAATATCAGTTGATGGAATATCTCTAATAATTCTTGTTAATCTACAAAATCTTGGAGTATTCAAAATACAAAACTGTAAAACATCTTCTAATTCTTCTTTCGAATATGGTTTCCATAAGTTTTGGTTATAAATCTTCATAAGCTCAGCAGTTTTAATAAGTGAGCAAGGATATATTTTTAATTCATCAGGACTAATATCTGTTATAGAAAAAAGTTTCAAAAAATCTTCACAATCTTTTTGAGGAGTAGAACCATAAAGGTTTGGCATATAATGTGCGTGGATTTTAAAACCCGCTTGCCTTAAAAGTTTTACAGCATTAATCGTTTGAGAAACATCATGACCTCGTTTATTTAAACTCAAAACTTCATCATTTAAACTTTGTATTCCAATTTGGACTTTGGTACTTCCTAACTTTCTAAGTTTTATAACTTCTTCTTCATTAATTTCATCGGGCCTTGTTTCAATTGAAAGTCCTACACATTTTGTATTTGAGTTTTGATTTTTATCGTGAGCTAAAAAAAGTTCTTCCCAAGTTGCAACTTCATTTAAAATATTTTTAGTATTTTTTATAGCTTGAGAAATTATACTGTTATATGATTTTGAAAAATTACTTCCGTCAATTTCCTCTAATTTATCCTCTTCAAAAGGTTGAGAAAGATTGTCGTCTTTCAACATTTCTGATTGTTTGTAATTTTCAAAATCATTAAGAGCGTCAAAACATCTTTTTACAAACCAGATTTGATATTCAATTGGATAAGATGACCAAGTTCCTCCCAAAATTAAAAGTTCTATTTTTGACGTCGGGTGGCCGGTGTTTTTAAAAGCCAAAAGTCTATTAAAGGTTTGAAGATAAGGATCGAACTTGTTAGACAATGCTCTTTGAGCTCCGGGTTCGTCTGAAAGATAAGATTTTGGCATTCTTACATCATTTGGACAGAATATACATTTTCCTGGGCAAGGAAATGGTTTTGTTAGAACTGTTACAGGTGTTACTCCAGATACAGTTCTAGTTTCTTTCATTTTTAAAAAAGGTAAAATATCTTGAAAAATTTCAGATATTTTTGGGTCATTTTTTTCTAATAAAGATAAAGATGTTAAAAGATAACTTTTAGAGAACATTTCCCCTTCTTTTGAAGGGTTTTTCTTTAAAATCTTAAGTAGTTCGTTTGAAGTATTGGGCTCTTTTTCCTTGATTTCAAGGTATATTTTCTTAAGTATTTCTCTATTTAGTTCTAAATTAAGTCTTTTCTGTTGCATATTTTTTTATGTTCATTCTCTTTTTAAGCATTAATTATATAATTAAAGTGCAAATATGAGAAATCAAGGGGTTCTTGAAATAAACCAACTAAATAAAGAATTTTACAAAAAACACGCTGTAAGTTTCTCGAATTCAAGAGATATGAACTTCTGGAGAGGATTTGAGGTGTGTAAAATGTTTATTACCCCTACAACCTCGGTTTTAGATTTAGGATGCGGAAATGCTAGGTTTCTTCAGTTTCTTAAAAGTCAAAATATTTCATTTAAAAGTTACCTAGGGGTAGATTCAGAAGAAAGTTTTATTTCTGAAAATAAAGTTAAATACCCTGAGGGAAATTTTCAAACTCAAGATATTCTTGAGTTTGAAAATTTCCATAGCATTGAACCAAAAGATTTTGTGACAGTTTTTGGAGTAACTCATCACATACCAGAGAAAAAATACAGACTTACTTGGTTTGAAAACTTAGAAAAACTTGTAAATAAAAACGGGTATTTAATCATTAGTTTCTGGAACTTTGACAAAAATAAATCGACAGATTTTGTACCAAAGTTTTACAAAATCGAAGAAAATGATTATTTTTTAGGGTGGAAACAAGATTTTTCAGTTTTAAGATATTGTCATTATTTCAACAAAGAAGAGCTCAAGGAAATTATATTAACTTTATCCAAGTTTAACCTTATAGAGGAGTTCGAGGCAGATTATAACTTTTATTTAATATTTAAGAAAAATTAACTGCGCAAAAAAACTGAGTGCTATAAAAACTGAGGGCGAAATTTTTAAGGATTAAAAATTTCGCCGCTCTAAATAGAACACATACTTCAAATAATTATTTTCTTTTTGAAGCTGTTTTTCTTGTTGTTTTTCTAGCAGTAGTTTTTTTAGCTGCAGTTTTTCTAACTGTTTTTTTAGCAGTTGTTTTTCTTGCAGTAGTTTTTTTAGCTGCTGTTTTTCTTTTTACTGGCATTATATTCACCTCCTTAGGATGTTAAGCACGATTTGTGCTTTTAAAAATAGAAACGGGCAAGATAAATTTCATCTTAAGTATATTTAAGCACTAAGTGGCATTGATTGTCAATATACTATCGTGATTTTAATATTTTTGCAAAGATTAAAAAAAATAAATTAATAATAAAAGTTATCCCAAAAAATAAATTTATACTTCTAAATTCATTTATATAAAGAGAAGTATTTAAAAATGATAAATCCTGAGGCATAAAAGTTATTTTTTCAACTGTAAAATTATAAAAATAAACAAGTGAGAGAATTGCAGGTATTAATAAAAACAAAATTTTTGCTTCGGCTAAATCAACATCAGATAAAAACATAGAATTTGAAATTTGAAAAATTAGATAAGCAAAAATTACCTGTACCCATAATTCCTGATTAAAAAAATTTGATGAGATATAAATTAAGATAAGAGATCCAAAAACAAGAGGAGCTGTACCAATAATAGAATTTCTAAACACATCCAAAACCTCAACCTCGGCTGTTCCCATTTTGATGTGATTTCCTTCAATTTTTGGCCACAGATTTATAGCACCGACTCTCCCTCCAAGTAAAACAGTTGCCATAACATGGCACATTTCATGAATAAAAGTCCCAGGCAAAAAGATAAAACTTACAAAGTAAACCGAAGCCTCTTTACTTTTAAAAAACTTCCACGAAATTTGAAACAAACTTTCATATATTTTTTTTGACAAAATTGATACTAACAAAATTTGAATTATAAATAAAAAAATCCAAAAGAAAGTATTTTCAAAAATCCACATTAAATTATTTTATCTAAGTTTTTGTATCTTTCAAACAACATTGAATAAAATCTTAAATTATGAATAGACGCTAACCTTTGAGCCGATACGCTATTAATTTTAAATAAATGATTTAAATACCCTAAACTAAAATTTTTACAGGTGTAACAATCACAAAAGTCAGAAATTTTTTCATTCGAATTTATATATTTATCTTTTCCTATATAAGTGTATTTAAAAAATGATTTATCATTTATATTTTCTTTAGTAAGGTTTTCAGATGTAAATAAATATAATCTTTTGTGTCTGGCATCCCTTGTTGGAAGAGTGCAGTCAAATAATTCCCAACCATACTCTAAACATTTAAGAACTTGATAAGGATCCCCAACACCAAGAGCAAATTTAAAAAATTCATCTGGAATTAATTTTGCTAATTTTTCAGATACTTCAAGATCAAGATTGCCATTTTCATCAATCATGTAACCTCCAAAACCATAACCATCAAATCCAATTTCTAATAATTTATCAATGCAAAATTTTCTCTCATCGATAAAATTTCCTCCTTGAACAACTGCAAATAACAACGGCCTGTTATTTTTATCAAACCCATATTTTTCTAGGTTTTTTTCATACTGATTTTTACATCTGTTAGCCCAAGATATTGTTCTCAAAACTGTGTCGTGAGTTTTTTCTTTAGATACATCTGGAGGGGTAAAATCATCAAGGCAAATTATAATGTCCGATCCAATTTCAAATTGAGTATCAATACAGTCCTCTGGAGTAAATAAGGTGCCTTTTAAATTTCCATATGAAAAAACAACTCCATCATTGGTTATTTTTCCAGCTTTTTTATTTCTATGAATAAGAGAGAAAATTTGCCAGCCCCCAGAATCTGTAACCACTAAACCTTCGTATGACATATATTTTTTAATCCCGCCCAAGCTTTGAATAGTTTTGGAAGAAGGGTTATTTAATAAATGATAGGTATTAACTACTATTCCGTTTATTTGAGAATTTTTGATGTCAATTGAGTCTAATGATTTTACAACACCAAAAGTGGCGTCTGTTAAAAATAAAGGGTAGGAATATTCAACACCTTTAGAAATTAATTTTTTATTCATTGGATAACCTATAAAATAAACTTAACAAAACTTAAGAGATTCTCTTTTTTCTCTTAATAGTTCTTTTAATCATTCTTTTCTTTTGTTTTTCTTTTCTTTTCTTTCCAAGTGCCATAATAATTGAATTATATCAGAAAATATAAGGTTTTTTCAATAACCAATTTTTTGACTTATCTAAAAAGCCAGGATTTTCAGTCTGTTAGAGTTACGTTAAACTTTAGTCTTTTAATATCGCCTTTATGATCCTCTATTTCCATTGTCCCCTCTTCTTTATAGTAATCAGCTAATTCTTGTGATAAAACTTCTTTTATTTCTTTTAACTCAAGTTTTTTCTCTTTAAGCTTAAGTTCAAGATCTTTGACAGCACTTTTATTTGAAATTTTATCTTTTGATTGTTTAACTTTTTCTTTATGTTCTTGAGTACTTTTCAACATTTGTTGAAAGTCATCGTCATTATCTAAAGTATCTTGAATCATATTTTTAATTTTTTTAATTTCTTCTGAGATGTCGTCTATTATTGAAAGTCTTTTAGTAATCATATCTGATGGCATATTTTAAATCTTATCATAAATTTAAAAAATTGGGACTTAAAAATTCATTATCTTTTTCTATCTCTTTTGAAAAATAGTCAGATAATATTTGACAGTCTTTTTGGGAGTAAATACCGTCTTTTGTTCTAACTAAGTTAAATACAATTCCTGAAATATTTAATTTGGAGCAAATATCCCTTACTAAGCCTCTTACATATAAACCTCTGCTCATCACAACCCTAAGTTTAACAGATAGAAACTTATCCGGAAATTTTGCATAATTATAATTTTGCAAAATTTCCGACTGTCTAAAATTTCCCTTAACTTTTGAAATCTGATTTTTAAGTGAAGAAATAACCTGAGAACTTAAAATAAATTCGTGCCTTAACATCTCAATTTCATATATCTCACCTTCAATATAAACTTTTGGAACCAAAGCCCCAAGCCTTTTGTATTCCCACAAACTTTTTCCAGAAATTTTTTTAGAAGAAAAATCCGGATATCTCTGGGAAATTTTTCCTTGAAAACTCATAATGACTTTTTTAATCTCATTGATATCTAATTTTTCTATGTCACTTTCAGTATTTATTTCCTCTATAATTCCCATTCCATCGTGAGTATCGGTATTAAAACCAAAAATAATTTCAAACTCGTATTCTTTCTTTTCTTGAATATACCCTTCTTTATTTTGTGAATTATCACCTAAAATTATTAAAACAACCCCAGTAGCCAAGGGGTCTAATGTCCCGGTATGAGATGTTTTTATCTTCAATTTTTCTGAAACTCTTTTTGAGATTATCGAAGCAGAAGTTCCAATTTCTTGCCAAAAAGGTAAAATATCACTATACATATGAGTGATTATATTACAGAAAAAACTAAACTAAATACAAAGGAAACTTTCCAAAAAAACTACTTAGACTTAGGAACAGGTGACGGGAGATTTGTTGTAAAATCAGCACAAAAACATCCCGAAAACCTTTATATTGGAATAGATCCGGCAAAGAATATTGAAATTTATCAAAGAGAGATTAACCGAAAAAAGCTCAAAAATGCTGTTTTAATTCAAACTTCTGTAGAAAACTTTGATTTTCATAAATACCAGGATTTTTTTTCTGGAATAACAATTATCTTGCCTTGGGGAAACTTACTTAAATATGTTTCAGAATGTAATAGTACTTTTTTTGCAAATATCTCTTCAATCCTAAAATCAGAATCTGAGTGTCTTATTATATTTGGTTATGAGGAAGAACTTGAAACATCAGAAACAAAAAGATTAAACTTGCCTGAATTAAATCAAGAAAATTTAGAAGTACTAAAAAAAAGTTATAACACTCTTTCAAATTTTAATTTAATAAAATTTACTAAAGTAAATCCAACTGAAGTAAAAAAAATTAACTCAACTTGGGCTAAAAAACTAACATTCAGAGATAATATTCTAAGTCGTAGGCCCTATTTTGAAATTGTCCTAAAAAAACATTGACAAACATCTTATATAAACCTTATACTAAATTATGCCTAAATTAAAAAGCAACCAAGGTTTTACACTTATTGAGTTAATCATTGTAATTGCAATAATAGGTATATTAGCAACAGCAGTCCTAACAGGAACTGATTTTTTGGATCAAAGAGCGCAAGCAGTTGATGTTGGAAGATTTAATCAAGCAAGAATTTTACAACAATCAATCGAACAACACTACATTCAAGGAGGAGCTCCTTTAACTGATGACGCTGATGTTTCTGGGACTATACTTACAACACTAAAAACTAATGGCATTTTGAAATCAGATTTCAGTATCCCGGCATCTACTTTTTATTTTAGATCTGGACCATCCTTAGAAGTTAGTTTTGTTGTATCTTCCAGAAGATATAATTCAAGTACCGGTGCATCCGGTGTTTGTAAAACTACAGCAGGTCAATGGTATATTCCTTCCTGCGGTCAATTAAGATAATTTAAAGTTTTGAACTTTTGATTTCGTTTATTTTTCCAATTTCCACTAAAAATCTACTTGGCATATTCATTTGAATATTTCCAAAGTAAAGCCTTGATTTTGAGTTACTTAGATGAAGTTTCTTTTTAGCTCTTGTTATCGCAACATACATAAGCCTTCTTTCTTCCTCTAATTCTTTAGGATCCATAAGTGATTGAGAATGAGGAAATAAACCCTCCTCCATTCCAATAACATAAACATGCTCAAATTCTAAGCCTTTTGCGGAGTGAACTGTCATTAAGGTTACAGCATTTAAATTTTCCCCAGTTGCCTTGTTAGAACTTTCAATTAAAGAAACATTTTCCAAAAAGTCGCTAAGTAAAGTAAATTGAGAAGCCACAGATCTCAACTCTTTGATATTCTCAATTCTTGACTCTGCTTCTTTTGTGCCGTCATTAATCCAATTTTCATAATTAGTTTTCTCAAGTATCTCCTCCAAAAGCTCTAAAGTTGAGTGTAAATCAGCGTTTTGAATCATTTCACTAAACGGGAACTTAGTTTTGGAATCAATCAAGTTTAAGTCAAACCCAGATTCTTTAATTTTCTCAATAGTTTTGTCACCAACTCCTCTGGTCGGGGTATTTAAAATCCTTTCCCAAGAAACAGAGTCTTTAGGGTTATATAAAACTTTAAGATAAGAAACTAAATCTTTTATTTCTCGTCTTGCATAAAACCCAACGCCTCCAAAAATTTTATATGGAATTGCATTTTTAATTAAAAATTCTTCTATGTTTCTTGATTGAGCATTTGTTCGGTACAAAATAGCAATATCAGAAAACTTTAAGCCTAAAACTACTTTTCTTAAAATTGAATCACAAACATACATAGATTCCTCAAAATCACTCAAACCAGTAAACAAATCAATTTCTTCACCCTCTTCGTTTTCTGTCCATAAATCTAAATGAATATGTGAAGGATTATTTTTAATAACATTAACAGCTCCTGTCAAAATCTTTTTTGTGGATCTATAATTTTGATCTAAGTTATAGACTTTTATTTTCTTAAAATCTTTTTCTAATTGTAAAATATTTCTATAATCAGCACCTCTAAATGAATAAATTGCTTGACTCATATCACCAACTACAAAAAGATTTTGATACTTCTTAGCTAAAAGCATTGATAGTTCATATTGGGCTTTATTTGTGTCTTGATACTCGTCTATTAAAATATACTTAAATATTTCGTGGTATTTATCTAGAACTAAATCAAACTTTTGAAACAAAATAACTGTATTAAAAATAATATCATCGAAGTCCAAAGCGTTATTTTCTTTTAATTTCTTTTGATAAGAGGGATATATTTTTGCAACATTTTTGAAAAAATAAGAATGAGTAAGTTTAGAATATTCCCGTTCATCAACAAGTTCGTTTTTAGCACTTGAAATTGCATTTAACACAGCATGGGGGTTTACTTTTTTAATATCAATATTTTGGGATTTCATAACTTCTTTTACAACACTCAATTGATCGGACGAATCGTAAATCACAAAATTAGGTGAAACTCCAACCAAGTGACCTTCTTTTCTTAAAATTCTTGAACATATTGAGTGAAAAGTTCCAACCCAAGATATGATATTTTCACTTGATAATTGTTTTTCAATTCTTTCTTTAATCTCACGGGAAGCTTTATTTGTAAAAGTCACACACAAAATATTACTTGGTGAAATTTTTTTATCGTTAATTAAATTTACAATTCTATTTGTTAAAACTTTGGTTTTACCAGAACCAGGACCTGCTAAAACAAGTGCTGGCCCCTCAAAATGATTTATAGCTTCAATTTGTTTTGGGTTTAAGTTCATGCTAAAACTTAATCTTAGTAATTAATACCTCGGCAACAATATTTAGAAAAAATATAATAAATAATGAAACTAAAGAAGAATTAAATGCTTCGTTTTTTTCGGCCTCGTCTGATTTATTAAGAGCTTGGTAAAATTTTCCAAAATTAACAAAAAATAAAAATAACATAAGTCCATAGATTACTGAAATGTATGGAATAAACTCTGAAACAGCTGTGACTATTCTAAATGCAAAAACCGAAATACTTTGAGTCAAAAGATTAAAGTAATAAAGTTGGATTAAAAATAATCCAGTAAGATAAATATCAAACTTCGTAAAGTTAAGGTTTGAAAAAATCATTAATTTTTCAGATTCTTTTTTTTCAATGTTATTTTTTTCCATAAATTATTTGCAGATAAATAAATAGCGCCCAAAACCGGACTTAATGTCATCATTGCTGTATTAAAAGATTGAGTCCAAAGATTTGCCGAACAACCTGTTACAGCACAATTAGCAGGGTTTTGAGTTAGAGCTCCGCATACTAAACACATGAGAATATTATACAAAATTTACTTAATTTTTTCTATGGCCGTGTCCCAATAAAAATTTTCATTATGTTTATCTTTCATATGATACCACCACTCAGGACCCCACAAGTAGAACTCCTTAAATCCAGATTCTTTGGTTATTTGAAAAATTCGTAAAAAATCATCCGGGGACATTGTGGCGTTAACTTCATCATTTCTAAGTAAATAGTTTCTAACAGGACCCCAAGGTTCGGCTTGAACTTCGGTAGCTTTAATTTTTTCAAATGGAATTCCCAGCATAAATGCCTTCATTTTATAAAAGGACGAACCTATAGGGTATTTTATTGGAAAACTGTTATAGGTGAATGTTCCAAAGAAATCAAACCAAACTTTTCTATAGATTGATACGCCAAGATAATCGCCTAGTCTGTAAGATGGGACCCAAAAACCCCCTTCACCAGAATCTTGAATAATTATTTTTCTTCCTGGGTCTAAATCTCTCACAATTTGTATTTCTTCTTTTAGAAGATTTTCGATATCTTGAATAGGACTACATTCTCCAAACGGAAAAAAGACTTCGTTTTCTACTTGCCAATATTTGATACTTTTATACCCTCTAAGTTCCGTCACAGTTCTTGAAACTAAGTCCAAAATTTTTTGCTTTTTTTCATCTTCATTTCTAATCTCTTTCCACCAACCAGGCTCGTGACACTCGGGGTATCTTATTACTTTTCTTCCAATTACCAAGATAACTTCACTATCTGGATATTTTTCTAATTGATCTAACTGATATTTTATGTTTGAAAAATCATAAGTGTCGGGATTTTTCTGCACCTCGTCCCAATAGACAGCAAGTCTAAATTTTTTTGTTGGGATTTCTTTTAAAATTGTCTGAAAAGTATTTTTCCAATCAAGATCTAACTCGGATGCATATTTATTAGAAAAATTAAGACCGTATGTAACATTTTCATTGTAGCTTGGTGCCAAGTATAAGTACAAAATAAAAGGGAAGATAAGGGTAAATAAAAGTAAAAAAATTATAAAATTTAGTAATTGAAAAACTTTCTTCTTGCTCATATTCTTTTAGTTTTACATATCATTTTATAGATATCAAAGCTTTTTCTTTTTATTCTTTTAAGCAACTTATTACGATTAATTTCTACTAAACCAAATTTGTATTTAAAGCCGTATTCCCATTCAAAATTATCGGTTAGTGTCCAATGCATGTAACCTCTTACTTTAACTTTATCAATATAAATTGATTTTAAAACATTCTCTAAAATCGAAGTAAGATACCAAGGTCTTTTCTCGTCAGACTCATCTGCTAAACCATTTTCAGTTATGTAGATATCTTTTCGATATTTTTTTAAGGATTTTAAGACATTTCTAATAGCACCAGGATCCAGTAACCACCCCATATCGCTTTTTGGTTCTACATTATTTGTAATGTTAAAGCCATTAACTTGATAACAAAAGTAGAAATTAAGTCCAATGAAATCAATATATTTTCTGATTCTCCATAAAGTAATTTTTTCAGACAAAACTGCTAAAAAATTTGAAACAAAAATAGTTGTTATTGATTTATTTTGAGGGCAAAAAGATAAAATGTTTGTCACTATTCCAACCTTAACATTATATTTTTTATGAATATCTTTATACGCTTTTATATGTGATTGTTGCAGACTTGATAAATGAGAAAGCATCTTGAGATACTTACCATTT
>Ga0214923_10006452_pt1 | contig 13173 bp, 11 predicted proteins | sample LL1510_MetaG_FD_177993 | JGI IMG/M metagenome (GOLD analysis project Ga0214923, IMG submission 177993) | Freshwater microbial communities from Lake Lanier, Atlanta, Georgia, United States - LL-1510 | ecosystem: Environmental > Aquatic > Freshwater > Lake | place: USA: Georgia | collected...
CGGTTGGGATGATGAACCCCAATTTGCTTTGGATCCGGATCTGGAAAGCGAAAACTATCGCCCTGGCCGCGTTTCTTAAAAGTGGGATAAGCAGCATGGCCTTGGAAGAAGCGCTGGAAAGCTACATCCAAATTGCGCAATGATTGCTGTAACACATGTGAGGGGACTTCTTGCAGGAACTCAAAACCTTCAGCCTGCTTAGCCTCAGGTAGATAATCAGTATGCTTGGTGTAACTAATGCCACGCTTATAAATCTCGTAACCCATGATGCGTTGCTCTAAACCGTAGTTATAAATCAGCCTTGCACAACCAGCAAACCTGGCTGCTTGGCCTTCCTGTTCAGGAGTGAACAATAATTTGTGCCGATAAGCACGCATCACTAACATGCTTATATTATAGCTTATTTAGCATATCTGGAGCCTGGTTTTGCGCATTTAAAACACTCATGAGACCAACGTTCACCGGCTTGACCCCCACCTGAAGGAAGGGGCTTGCGCCGGTGGTTTGGTCAAACATCAACGGGTAGCTTTGCACTTGAACATCAGAGTTGAGATCCTGGATAGCAATTTGAGCTGACTGAGTTTTGGACATTCCTACTCTGCTTCCAGCATGAATAATTTGTCTCTGCAGATTGCTGCGTTCCACTCGGTCATGGTCAGCTAGTCCAATATGACCTACTCCAGCTGCAGCCAGATAAAGGGCCGCTGGTGCACCTAGGCCGCCGGTGCCTAGAATAAGGACTTTGGAACGAAGAAGCTTTTCCTGGCCTTCCAAGCCAATCTCGCCAAGTAGTAGATGACGACTATAGCGGTCTATCTGATCAGAATTTAATCCCGAAGGATAGTGAACTTCCCCGCCCTGATCTTTCCAGGCTTTGATGCCGCCCTCCATGGAATGGATTTTCGTCCATCCTTCTTTTTCTAATTGACGAGCGGCCTGCAGGGAACGAATGCCACTGGCACAATACACAACAACCGATTGGTCTTTAGGGATGTTCAGGGAGTAAAACTCATTTAATTTCGCAAAGGAAGATGAATGGACCCAGGAATAACTCCTTCCAGGGCGCCTTCGCCTGCTTCTCTGACATCCAGGTAGATAAGATCTTCAGGCATGGTCTGTGTTCCAAATGTTCTGGCATCTCTCGCAAACCTCTTGAGGGACTAGACCTATTTTCATTAACAGGGCAAATATTTTGCATCCCAGGCAAAGTCCGAGAAATGCCTCCAGGGAGGCCGCAATAACCAGCATGGATAACACAGCCATGGATGCCTGCTCGTATCCAACCAGGGTTAGGATCAACCCGCTGGCGGAAAAGGCCAGGCCTATAGCTTGAGCGAATCGTTTGGGAGGCCCAGGGCAATATTTAGCAGGAAGATGCGGGGCAACCACTTTGGTTGCTAGTTGCCCAAGAGGGCTTAAACTAGGTCCTGTAAGAACTCGGGCAAGAAAACCATACACAAGAATTAGTAGCAGCGGAAGCCAAAGAGTAAACAGGTAAGCGGTAGCAAGAACTACGACTCCGCCAGCTACAATCCTGGCTGCTGTTTCGTTTACCGGGTCTGGGAAAGAGAACAACTTACGCATAGTAAGTTGAATATACCATTAATTCCGACCAGAATCAAGGTATTTTTAATATTACTCTTTTCCCTAAGAACTAGAAGGGGATTCGAGCCGAGCCGTGCTCCGCTTCTGTCTCATCCATCGCCCAATCATGAGCCTCCTGGTAGGCATGCCTTAATTCGTGGATGAGAGAATCCAATACAGCTGATTCTATTTCATCAGGGTTCAGGCCTATCTCAAGACCGGTGCTGTGATGAGCATCCAAGTCCAGTAGAACAACCGGCGCTCCATTGGTGCCAGACACAAATACAGCCAAAGGACCTTCCAGATCAGCTGGGTAGACTCGTCCTTCCTGCCAGGGCACAGGATGTTCCGAGCTGATTTGCTCAATTAGTCCTTGAGCCTTTTGCACGGTGGGATGGTATCGCTGCTCAAACCTGACTTCGTAATCCCAGGTGGGATCATAGTCGTGTGTTAAGGCCCATCCACTAAGCCACTCAAGATCTTCCATAAGGACACATTATCAGGATCAGGCCCTTTTGCCCAATCCCAGTACCCGATAGACTTGCCAAAATGCATCTTGAGGGTCTTCGGTTTGGACGATTAAGTCCTTGAATTCTTTGATTTGTTTTTGTAGCCGACCACCTCCCAAAGCTACAACTGGTCTGCCTAGTCGCAAAGCGAGAGCTGCCTCAGGGAGAGAACTCCATCCAGAGCCAATAGCTAGTAGAACATCAGCACTGCGGATTAACAGCTGAGCGTGGGCTTCTCCCATGCCGGTTGGAATGCTGTACGAAAGACTGGGAATTGCCTGGGATCGGTCTTGGGGCAGAACCCCAATTGCTACCCCACCATTGGATCGGACGCCCCCGGCGGCCCAGGCCCCTATGCTCTGAGTTCCAGTGCCAGTACAAAGGACTGTTATTTGATGACTGGCCATCATTTGACCAACTTTTTTAGCCCATTCCAGTTCGGCAGGAGTTGCTTTTTGGGGGCCGCAGACAGCTACGTATGAATCCTGGTTGCTCATAATGCAAGCTTAAGATGCTTTGTTCGGGCTGGACTTGTTCTATACCAGATATGATTGTTTTTTGATTTTTGTGCTTTAGCGACGAACTGTGGCCTGCAGAATGTTGGTCCGTGTCTGCATACTTATTGGCGAGTCTGCGGATAGCCAGGCTCGGCCCATGGTGTAGTAACCCGGTTTGATTTTCCTGGGGACCCTGAGGGGAACTTGCATAACTTTCTTGCTGCTCACTTGCATGGCGCCGAGTTGGCAAATTGCTATGCCTCTGCTTTCAGAGCAACCACTAATCTTCTGTGCAAGATGAACCCCTCTGCCCAATGAAATAACAACTCTAGCCGATTTGATTGCTGATGGACCAATATTGTTTGCAGTGAATCTGTAAATCAGAGACTTGCCGATGCGAACCAAACCAGGGGCTTGCGCAATCAAAGAAGCCCTCGACCATGGCGAAGCCATAAACCCAGCAGAACTCATATTGTTGTATGGGTTAATATCTGTGGCGGAGCTGCTTGCTGTGGCGGAGCTGATCTGAGGTCCACCTAGTTTCAACCCAGCCCGGCCTGTGACTACCAGATCAAGGTAGTTGTTGCTACTACCACTGCTCAGCGAAGGCAGTTTACTACAGGTGATTATGCCCAGCGCTCCGGTGCATGTTCCGCTTGTACCAGCCTGGTCTTTCCATTGTGCTTTCACAAAATCGAGACCACTTGGCAATGTGCTGGATAGCGAGATAGCCCCACTTGATGCACTACCATTGTTCGTGACGTGACTTGTAATCTCTACATTTTCTCCCATCTTAAGTGTGTCGCTGCCAATGATTTGAGTAGACTGCAGGTCTACATATGGTGTCTGGGGGCGAGAGATCGTGGAGAATTGCACTTGAACTGAGGCTATATCAGTGGAGGGGCTTTTTACAAAGTTGTCGGCTGAACTGTTGGCTGTGATATTTAGAGTTGTGTTACTGAGGGTTGGAGATGGGCGATAGTAGACAACGATTTGAGCGTTTTCACCAGATAGTAATTGGCTGCTTTGGCATTCTACAACTGGTTGTGTATCCTCTGACTGAACTTTCATACAATCCTTTGCAGCTAGAGAACCTCGCGAGGAAGCAACACTAAATCCAGTAGCAGTTAGGTCTGCGCCGGTTAAGTTGCTTTTTACTTCCAGCCTTAGTCCGTTTGCGTCGCTTGCCCCTGTGTTAGTGAATTGCGACACAGTTCGCAGCTCTTCTCCGGCCGCTATACTGGTGCGGTCTGCTTTGATTCGAGCGCTAATGATGCTTGAACCTGGGTCTACTGTTTTTTCTACGAGGGCCTGGTTATTGGAAGTATCATTATCAGCAGAGTTGGTGATTTGCGCTGTAGTGGTTACTTTGTTGCCAGCTTTTGTAGATACGGATTTAATGTTTACAATAATCGGGGAATATGATTGCCCAGATGCCAGTGCAGTGGAGCGCCAGCAATGCACTGTTCCATAATTAATATTTCTGGAATCCGTGATAATGGAATCACATGTCCAGCCTACGGCTTGAACGGCAAGAATGTTTCTTAGACCTACAGGCAATCTACTATTAAATTCGACTTTGCCAGAACTTGGGTTGTCTCCATTATTTTTAACAGACCAGGTGTATTGAGCTGGTAGACCATTGGCAAAACTAGGGGAAGTTGCAGAACCAGACAGTACCAGGTCAGTGGCATTTTCAGCATCTGACTCTACTATCCTGGAGACTGTTGATTTGTTGTTAGATGTGTTGCTATCCTCTGAGCTTCTAATATTCGCTTCAACTACGACAGCGCTGCCAGCTGGGTTTTTGACGGATGGAATACTGACAACAATTGGATCATAAGAATCATCTGATTCCAGGGAATCCGAGCGCCAGCAGTGAACCAAACCGTATTTAGTGTTTTTTGGGTCTTTGCTCATTGGGTCGCAACTCCAACCATCCCCGGATACTGTAACCCCATCTTTTAGTCCTGCCGGTAGCTGGCTTGTGAAATCCAATTTGCTTGAGCTGGGAACGTCGCCACTGTTTTGAATGGTCCAAGTGTATTCGGCTTCACCTTTGTTAACAAACCGGTCCGAAGTAATTTCTCCTGAGATTTCAAAATCAGCTTTTGAACCCGACCCCGCTTCCACTGTTTCGGTGACGTCTACTCGGTTGTTGGTTGAGTCATTGTCCGCAGCATTTGTCAGGGTGGCTGTATTGGTTATTTCTTGACCCGCTGCTGCAGAGACAGAGGGTATGTCTACAACCAAGTCGGGGTAAGAATCATCTGCTTCCAGGGGATCTGATCTCGTGCAGCTAACGAGTCCATTGACCACCGGGCTACAGGTCCACCCATCTCCAGATGCACTGGCTCCGGTATTAAGCCCAACGGGGAGTTGGTTGGTTACAGTCACAGCTCCTGTACTGGTATTTTCACCTTCGTTGCTTACAGTCCAGGTGTATTGAGCAGGTTTTCCATTTGCAAGCTGCTCGGAGGTCAGAGCTCCGTCTATTCCTAGATCTGTGCTGGTACTAGAAGGGTCGACTGTTAACACAACCTCGGATTGGTCATCCGTCTCGTCGTTGTCAAAAGCATTAGCGATAGAACCGCGCACAGTTACATCTTGGTTCTCTGCTCCGCTGGCAGAAGGTATGCTTACTGTTATTGATGGATATGGTGTGCCTGGGTCAAGAGCATCTGACCTCTCGCAGTGGATAAGACCATTTACTATTGGGTCGCAGCTCCAGTTGCTACCAGATACCGTTGCGCCGGTTCTAAATCCTTCTGGAAGCTGACTTGTAAACACAGTTTTTCCTTGACTTGGATGGTCCCCATCGTTGCTTACAGTCCATGTGTATTGTACAGCCGAACCATTTGCTATATTGTCTGTGGGGTCTGAAACACCATCAAGGCTCAGATTCGTGGTCATAGGCTCCACCTGGTTACTGATCGTAATTTGGTTGTCATTGGGGCTGGAATCTAGTGCGTTGCTTATGGATGCACTTGAAGCAACTTGTCCACTTAGCGTAACTGGTACCGCAGGTATTGTAACTGTAATGTCTGGATAGTCATCACCAGCTGTCAATGCATCTGAGCGCTTGCATTGAATTAATGCTTTGTTTGCATCCTTGGGATCAAGAGTAATTGGATCACATGTCCATCCATTGCCTGATACCTGGGCCAGGTCTTTAAGTTGAGCAGGAACAGTGCTTTGGAAAACTAATTCTCCTTGACTTGGATTATCTCCTTCGTTGGAGACAGTCCAGACGTAGGTCAATGGGTCTCCGTAAACAATCGGGTCGGGGCTTTCCGGGTCTGAAGACCCAGACAAGCTAAGAACCGTTGTGAGCGATGCTGCTGGTACAACTTGGTGTGTAATATCTACTTGGTTGTCTGTTTGATCATTATCCGCTTGATTGACGAGCTGGGCTGAGGCCATGATTGTTCCGCTAACCGTCTTCGGCATAGACGAAACATTAACCAGAATATTGGGGTAGCTTTCTCCGGCGGCCAGGACATCTGAGCGCGAGCAGTGAACGAGTGCCTTGGTGATGCTGAGGGGGTCGGTTGCAACGGGATCGCACGTCCATCCATCTCCACTCACTTGAGCTGCATCTTTTAATTCAATAGGTAGGGTTAGTTTGAAATCCACTGCGCCTTGGCTTGGGTTGTCGCCAGCGTTATCAATTGTCCAGCTGTAAAGCAAAGAACCCTCCTGGGTGACTGTTTCTCCGTCTGCTGGCTCTGAGTCTCCAGTTAGTTCAAGGTCAGTTGCAGTGACGGATGAACCGTCGGCCACTGTTTCAGTGAGATCAACATCAGCTGTAGCAGTATCACCAGTTCCGTCTGGATATTTCAGAGTAGCTGAATGTGCCGGAGATGAGCCAGCGGCGGCCTGCACCTGAGGTATATCGATTATGAGATCTGGGTAGGAGCCGTCTACAGCCAAGGAGTCTGTTCGCCAGCAATGTACCAGTCCGCTGGTTACCGGATCACAACTCCAGCCGATTCCTGAAACCGTTGCTCCTTGAGTTAAGCCAGCTGGAAGCTGATCTGTAACTTCTATTTTTCCGGAGCTGGGGTCGGTTCCTGTGTTACTAACAGTTAGTGTGTACTGCGCGGGAACTCCTGTAGCAAGGTATTCAGAGGTTATACTGCCATCGATACTTAGCTCTACGCTTGTGTCTGCGGGCTGGATATTTAATGTGGCATTGGATTTGATAGGTGCTCCAGCCAGGTTTGTTGCTTGAGCTGTGGATGTTAAAAGCACTGCGGATGCCGAGGTAGCTGGATCTATTTGGTAGTATATCTTCACTTGAACCATTTCGCCTGCTGCGATAGACGTGGGAGTGCATGCCAGCGATGGGGCTTTACCTGTACTTTGGGTTATGTGACAGCTGCTTGATAGCACTGACCCTTTTGATGAGTTGACCTCAAAGCTGGTGATCTGCAGTAAAGGATTATTCAGATCACTATCGATTGTTAGCTGAGGTGACTGGGCTGCACTGCTGCCTATATTACTAAACTGAGCTGTTACTAGAACAGGCTTTCCGGTAGGTACCTGACCGCCGACGACTGACTTTGGATCCAAGACTAGGTTTGCGCTGAAAGCAGAGCTGCCTACTCCTACTGTCCTATCGATAGTAGTTTGGTTATTTGCAGAGTTACCGTCTAGGCTTCCATTGACAGAGCCAGTGTTTGAAATATTAACTCCTGACGCTGCTGATACCGACCCCACTGAAACGGTGATCGGGGTGTACGATGCTCCTGGGTTGAGTGCATCAGAGCGCGAGCATCTTACCAGACCACTAACCACCGGTAAACAATCCCATCCCACACCGCTGGCAACAGGCGTGTTAGTTACTCCGGCTGGCAACTGGTCGGTGAATTGAATGCTGCCTTCACTAGCGCTGTCGCCCGAGTTTTTAATGATAAACTGGTATTGCGCTGGCTGGCCGGTAGTAAATTGCGTTGAGGTTATCGATCCGCTAATAGACAAATCAGGGCGCTTTACCATAATTGATGCTTCTGTAACTAGGCTGGATATGGATTTATCTAATACCGGCGAATAGTACGATAGAACAGGGGCGCTGGCGATTATGGTCCCATTGTTCGGCAGGCTGGAAACCTTGAGGTCATAGCTGATTGTGTATTGGTCGGGGCCAACAGGTATTTCCCCTCCCAGGCTAGGATCATCTGTAGCGCCTAAGCGAACACTAAGTTTTCCAGCTTGGAAGTCTCCTCTGTCATCCCCGGCAGCATCGCTAACGGAAGAACTATTATACCGCAGGCTGTTTGGCACATATTCAGTATTTAGTGGCAAGGAATTTAGAGAGAAGATATTTTGTGTTGATTTATCGCTACCTGTATTCTTTACTCCCACTGTATATCGCAGTATATCTCCAGCCCGTACTTGACCTCCATTTAAATCTTGCACAGTATGAGTAGTCTGAAGGTTTGCGGCATACAGTTCGGTGGCAAAGCTAAGGGCGTTTAATTGGTATCCGTCCGAGCTTGTAGCGATAACTACAGATGTTGAGCTGCTATTGTTTTTGAGCTTTCCGTCTGCACGCACGATTTTTGCATCGTACCCGAGTTGGTTACTGTAGTTTGGGGTCCTTGATTTAACAGTAGACCCATAAAGTGAAATGGCGGAGTCAAAGAAGTTGCTTGCTGGACTCATAGCATCGGAGACGGTAGACCCATCAATCTTCACTGAGTCTCCCGTTGTACCGCGGTCGCCTTCAAAAGCGACAAAGCCTAATTCGGTTTTTACTGTTCCGGTGGGCGGAGTTTTAAACCCCTTCACACTGATCGTGGCTGATTTTACTCCACCGCTGCTTACACTGGATTTACCATCGAAAACGCTTAGGTTCTTTAGCGGCTGAGCCGGATCTTCGTATGCCACGACTATGGCCCAGCCTGCGCCAACTCCAGCTGTCCCTGTTTCTTTTGCGGAAAGAGGCTTGGTTGCTGCTCCTCCCACTGTGTAGCTCCCTGCGCCGTACTGTTTAACTATATCGGTGACGTCCACAAAGGATGAATATCCCATTCCCCCAGTAGCTGCATTGTATGTAGATGCTGTCAGCGCTTGGTACGATGTACTAGCACCTGGAGGTCTTAGCTGTATTGCTTTGGCCTGGGTAGCCGTCATTCCAGTTGGAGGCGTTGCGCTCCAATAAAGGCCAGCCCACAACACCTTTGAGCCTTTTGGTAATGCCAGAGAAGCCAAGCTGGAGTTGGATGTGCTACCATATGAATCTCGGTCAACATTTTTCATTGCAAAATAGTTGTTGTTGAAATATCCTCCCATTCCCGCTTTAATCGCACCAGGGCTGGTTTGCTGAGCACTTAGACAACTGAGAATCGTGCTGCTACAAGTCATTAGGGTATTAGCGGCCATGGTAATGTTCCCTCTAGCTGTTTGACTAAAGCGAGGGACTCCATCATCGAAGCTTGCCCACGCGGAAGCAGGGAATGTGCATATTCCCAAGAGGGCTAGGAGCAGTGTTATGCATCGTGGAGAACGCATAAGCCCAGTATAGTTGGGGGCGGGCTGCTTTCTCCTGTTTGGAGGGGTTTAAGACAAAATTTTAAGCTCTAAAAAGTATTTTGTGTCCGCAAGACCGACCCCGGGCATCCAGGGTAGACCAAATAGACCACTTACCATGGCTTCCCAGCTTGGTGACATTCAGCCTGTGTGCTTTAGCCTGGGACACAACCCATTCAGAAGACCTGTCTCTGACAAGCAGAACTTGAGGCGCTCTCCTGGGGTTAATGCCTCTCGTTACGCTTCTGCCTGTTCGGTCCAGTCTGAGGTCGGCATAATAAGCCAATGCTGAAGTAAGGTTAGCCGGTTCGGGTGCGGCTCCCCAGCATTCTTTAAAGAAACGATGTCCTCCCAGGCTACTCACAAGGTTTTTTAGTGCGACTGTTTGTTGGTTTTTACTCTGATACCATTTCAAGTTGGAATGAGCCTGACCTATGCTTTGGGGTAGAGCTAGAACAAGGATCATAGTAATTGCTGCAATCATTTGCTTAGCAGGGTTCTTAACTAGTTTCTGTACGGTATGAGCCACAGCTATCCCAACCATAATAGTCAAGGCGGGAAGCACCGGAGCAATATACCTGGGTACACCCGGATACCCAAACTGGGTAAACAGGATAAGTCCACCTGCTCCAAAAAGGATCAGTAAGGAAAGCACTTTTCCGACCCGGTCTTGCCATACCCAGGCAGCAATTCCCGCTAGAAGGCCAGCGCCAATTAAAACCCATCCCAAAGGCTGGTGGGTAATCATATACCAGGCAGGCCAAGCTGTATGTTGGATCATAGTGGGTTCTTGGCTTACATCAGCTCGGCCAGCAACCGCCAAAGGCTTACCACCTGAAATCCAATCTCCGCTCATCCATAGTAGAGCAGCTCCTATGATGCCTATAATCAAATAGGGGATCTTTAAGTTCTTCCGATAACTCATCCAAAGACCTGCCGGAGCTACTATCGCCAGCATTTCCGGCCTTCCTAGTACGGCTCCAAGTCCTGCTAGCCATGCAGCAAGCCCCTTCTCCTGTAAGCCTTTCTCTACCATGACCAGCAAGAACAATGCTACAATCGGCTCGCTAAGGCCTCCCAGATAAAGAAGCATGCCCGGGGTCAGAGCCGCTGCTACAGCCCCAGCAAGACCTCCCAGTCTGCCAGCGGACATCCGCCCTAGTCTCCAACCAAAAACAGGGATCATAAACAAGGCAGTTCTGGAGATCCAAACCCAAAGGGTAGGAACATTGGAAAATCCCAGAAGGTTTAAGGGGGCCTGGAATAACACCGGCAGAGGTTTCCATCCGGTAGCCCCAGCTGAACTGAATTCCTGTAAGGAATGACCAGTCAATTCCCTGCTCCACACCAACCAGGACCAAGGGTCGTAAGTTGGCGCAGCGGCCCATAACAAGCTCAAAGCCGAAATGATTCCGCAGACCAGCCAAGGTACTATGCGCACCCATTGCAAGGAAACCTCACTAGTTGTGTCGGAAGCTGTAATAGATGCTGTAGAAGATGTTGTAGACAAACCTACATACAAGGTATCAGGAGACCAAGTTTTGGGATAGCCCTAGGCTACTGTACCAGGTGTCTGTCCAGGGCTTCTCTTACTAATTGGGCACGGGTATGTGTGCCTAATTTTTCTTGTAGGTTGGCTCGATGTGATTCCACTGTTCTAACACTGAGGTGCAACAGTTTACCTATCTCTGCGTTGGTATGACCGTAGCCTACTAGTTTAAGAACATCCAGCTCTCGACCAGTTAGCCCATCCTCGTCGCCTCTTTGTGATTGAACCAAGGCCATCATCATGCTGGGACTTAGATAAGCCTGGTCTTTGCAGGCCTTACGAATAGCGTCTAGCAGTTGCCCATGGTTTTCCTCTTTGACAACGTAGCTGTCTATGCCATGGTCCAATCCTTGCTGCACAGTCTGGGTGTCACCCTGAACACTAAGCATTACTACTTTAGTCCCAGGCGAGCCCTGCTGAATTTTTTCGGAAAGCAGGCCTACTGTCTCAGCATTGACTACGCCAGGGGATTCCACTACAAGAACGTCGGGCTTATGACCCATGGTATATCGTATGGAATCATCCAGGCTGTTGCACACAGCTGATACTTCCATGTCGTCTTGATTATCAATCAGGCTTTGAATAGCCTGGGCTACCAACGGCATGCCGTCGGCCACAACTACTGTTATGGGGGTGCTGGTTAAGGGCATCTCTTTTCCTTTGGTTGGCCCAAGCTTTTTAGCCTGGGTGTTTTACTTACCTAGGAGCCTAAGCTCTATTGGGCAGGGAGTATCAGTTGAAAATACCCAAAGAATCTTTTTGGTTACCTGGCTGTACTGCGGAGAAGTACGAACTTTCCCTTCCTTCATCAACCTGATATATTGCCCTTATGGGTGCGATTCAGGTAGCTCAACTCCTCCGTAAAGACTCTTCAAGCCAGTCTGAGCGTACTTGGGAGACTTGTTTTGGAGCCAAGCCTACTTTGTGTCACATCAGGCCTGCTTTGTCTACCGACCCAAAAGACCGTAAGATTACTTTTCTGGTTCGGGCTGAGCTTGATTCACGGCAGTGTCGTGAGATCGGTGAGTATCTGATTTGGATTGCCGAAGATACTCGGTCTTTTGAGCAACCGATTAGGCCGATGGAGCGCAAGGTGGTTGGCAGGACTTGGGAAGTAGATAATATCGGAGAGCGCAAAAAGGCTAATAACGGCTCCAGGCTTTACCCGCGTATGGCTTTCATGACTCCTTTTGAAAGAGCAAATGGACAACGCTACGCACGGGTGACCTGTAATGCTGACCTGACTCCGCGTATGGCCAGGGAGATGGGTGTTTATCTTCTGGCTCTTGCAGCTCAAGTAGACTAAGCTTAGTCTAAGATCTCTCTGGCTGCTTGCAGGGCCTGCAACGCATCTTTTCTGGTGGCAAAACTCTGAGTCTGCAGATTGGTTTCTTCTAATAGCTTCTGCACTCTTACAAGACTGTCTTCCGATAGCCAACTTTTTGGCATTGGGTTTGGCTCCTGGAAAGCAGCTGGGTAGAAATAAAAACTCCAACTCCCACCTGTTTGCCTGTAAATGACTGCACCTGGCAGATCCTGTACAGCCCACCACCCAGAGGAACTGCCACTGATGTCATCTATTCTTTGTAGCCTGGGCAGTGATGGTGAATGCATAGGCTTGAATATAATTCAAGAACCATCCCTGGGGTTGGAATTTTCAGAACCCAGCCAATGTGATGCGCCTTCCAAAATCTTATGGGTTACTGCATAAGCTACAAGGTCAGCTCTGTTTTTGATTCCAAGTTTTTCTTGTATGGAAGCTCGGTGGCTTTCGATAGTACGCACACTCAAGAATAGCTGTTCAGCAATTTCTTGGTTGGTATGCCCATATGCTACTCCCGCCAGAATATCCTGCTCTCTGCTTGATAAGACCGACTGTTCTTCGCTTCGGTCATGCCTAGCTAATTCCAGGGCCATACCCGCAGAGAAAAAGCCACCTTTATCTGCTGCAATTGACAAGGCTTCTAAAAGCTCGTGGTCGTTCAAACCTGCGCTGATTGCTCCGTCCGCACCAGAGTCCATGGCTTCTCGTACTGCTTCTATTCTGCCTCCAGCACGCGACAGAATCATTACAGTGGAACCAGGAGATGCTGCTTTGGAGAGTTTAATCAAATCCGACTGTTTAATATGTTCTCCAAAGGCAAAAAGGTTAAAACCAATAAGTATTATTTCAGGCTTATGAGCACGCGCAAAGCGCTCTGTGTCATCCCAGTTGCTGGACTTGGCAACCACTTCTAAATTAGGGCTGGAATTAATCATACAAGTAAAGCCACCAATAAGGAGGCCGTAGGAGTCGACTAGCATAACACTATGTTTTTGCTCTTTGCCCACTACTTGGTATATCAAGGCTCACCGGTGTCGGTTCAGTGTTTTTTACTGTGAATAGCTTGAAAGACATTTAAAGCAAGCTTTTCAGGGACAACCTGTTCAATGTCTTCCAGGCTGGCTTTTCTTAGTTTTTCCAGGGAGCCAAAATGGTCCATTAGCTGTTTGCGACGTG
>Ga0214923_10006453_pt1 | contig 13171 bp, 13 predicted proteins | sample LL1510_MetaG_FD_177993 | JGI IMG/M metagenome (GOLD analysis project Ga0214923, IMG submission 177993) | Freshwater microbial communities from Lake Lanier, Atlanta, Georgia, United States - LL-1510 | ecosystem: Environmental > Aquatic > Freshwater > Lake | place: USA: Georgia | collected...
AATATATTAGAGGGTTTTGGATTAGCGATTAAAAATAAAATCATATCACAGGTAAGACATTTGGCATTCATGAATTTACTATCCCATTTTCTAAACATAGTCAGCATGGATGAAAAATCATCTAATTTCATGCGTAATAGATTTAATAACTCAAATTTGAGAACATGTTGGATAGGAATTTTATAATTATAAATTTTCATCAAATTATTCATAGAATGTTGTAGCGAATATAATGCACTTTCATAAATCGGGAAGCGTTCATTTGTTATTTCTAAAATGCCCTGCATAGATTGTAATTCACATAAAACAAGCTGAGTACAACTCAGTACCGCTTTAAAAACCGAAATGATATCACTAATCATAATAATATAATATACATATTTTATTCAGGTTCTCAAAACGAAATGTAAATTTATAAAATAAATTTATATTTATATAATAGAAATAATATGAAATCAAAAACGACAAAACCCCGATTGAATAACACAAAAAAGAGAAATAATACGCGTCGTAAAAAGGGAGGAGGGGAAAACGAATTATATAACCTTGTATTTAACCTTCCATCAGGTCCAAAAACCCGAAAATTTGAAAACGAATTTAGTGAATATATAGAAAGAATGCTTGAGTTACAAGACAAAAGTAAAACATCGTCCAAGCAAAAAGAAAAAGTCGACAACGCAAACGAATTGAATAACACAAAAAACGAATTGATTAAATATATAAACCAGTTACCAAATAATATAGATAAAAAAGTAAAAGTAAGTCCGGTCAATACAGAAAGAAGTATATGGGGACCACCTATGTATATAGTAGCAAATTTGATAGAACACAAAGGACAGAGAAGAGAAATATTAGATAGTTTAAAAAATAAAAATTTTGAGTATGATGAAGCCAGGTTGAATGCGTTGATTGATAGCGTAGACAAATCGCGTGCTGAGGAAAAGGAGAACGAAAGAAGAATAAAAGAAGAAATAAAAACAAGAATGAAAGAAGAAAAAAAGAAAGAAGTAGAAAATGTGGTGATAGAAGAAGTGAAACCAAAAACGGTATTCAATATTATAGATGATATAGATGAAGAGGAACAAGAAAAAAAGAAGGCAGCAGAACTTGCGAAACAAATTCAAAAACAAAAAGAAAAAGAATGGGAAGCAGAACAACAGAAAATAAAAGATGAAATAAAAACCAATGCTGAGCGAGTAAAACGAGAACAAGAAAAAAAAGAAAATATAAAAAGAGAAACAATGGAGCAACATTTAAAATTATTACAAGAGCAGGAGCAAAAGAATTCAAATCATACCGGTCAAATAAAACCATTAAATATAACAAAAATAGAACCAACGAAAAACGAACGTAAACAACAAGATACAAATATTGTAGCAATAGCGGAGAAAAATAAGGAATATGTAAACGAATTATTGAATGAAAATACTGATAACGTAATAAAATCTCCCGAAGAAACAAAAGAAGAAAAGGTAACAGAAGCAAAAAAAGAGCCAATATTAACCAAAAGACCGGTAGACCCAGACCATAGACTATACGATATTCGTACCATACCAGATTATTGGAGAAGACATTTTCCTGAAGACGAATTGTATATATTCCGTGATTATATGTTATCAGTACTAAACGATATACATTTATTGTACCAAATAACAAATGATTTTTTCCCGTCATTCAGAATTGAAACAAAACATAATAAATATATAAATAATTTAGTAAATGACCCAACATTAGATGATAACATCCTCCCATATATACAAAATTATGATACACATATAAGATTTATATTATTATTCATTGGACTAATGTCGAATATACTACAAAATGAATGTATTTTAGTACTTAAAGGCGGCAAAGCAATACAAATGAATTGTAAAAACCCTTATGAAAGCAATGATATTGATATAGTAATCCTAACAAATAAACAAAATAAAAAAGAAATACCATTAGAAATGAGTAAATTATTAATATGGATTGTATCACAACAACAACAAAAAATAATAAATAATATGTCAATGATAGATAAAGATAAACCCGAACCGATTATTAAATTAAGTATTCTAACCAAATATGGTTATGAGGCAGTTCTTGATATAGGATTTAATGGACCAAAAGAAGAAATAAAATCATACATATCAAACTTAACAAAGACTGATACGCGCCATTTACATTTCAAATATCTAATAAATCATAAACCATTTCTAATAAAATATCCAATCTTTTATATATCTCAATCAGTAGATGGAATGATAAAAGAAAAAATATATTATTATTTGAAATATGTAGTATTGAAAAATTATACACCAGAAGATAATGTGGAAATATTTATTCCAAAAATGTATAAATCTCTTAAAACATTATTCGCGTGTAAGAATAAGAGGAAAGATCAAATACCAGGTATAATAAATACGGTAATGAATGAAAAATCCAAATATTTAGATGGTATCTCGTCAAAAAATAAAAATGATATAGTAGGAGAACTCATATCCAATATTTTCCCAGGTTCTCAAAATCGGATGTAAATTTGTAAAATAAAAAAATTATTTTATAAATAGGACTGTGATAGTTAGATTATACATCAAATAGTTTTAGATATTCAATATATAGAATGAGCCGTATATTTTTAATTCCTTCTTTTTACGGTCATGTTCTCAATGGTTTATTACTCTTATTCATATGTATATTGCTTTACAAATATTATTCAAAGATAATAGCATTAGATCCCTATAAAATAATAATCATAATGTTGCTACTATGTATGAGTATAGGAATTCATAGTTTATCCCATTTGGGTTTGGAATATAGTTATGGCTATAATCCAGTAAAAATATTTACGATGAAAAATAGAGAGTATTTGATTTCCGAATAACCCAATAACAACGAGAGAACAAATAAGAATTTATAAGGATCTTGTGGTTCTCTATAATTTATATAAATTAAACGAAATAATTAGTGGTACAACCTAAAAAATCGGAAAAAGAAATGGGGTCACTTTTTAAAATTGGACATTTTAAAAATGTCCGTTTTTCAAAATGCGAAGAATAAATTTTCAGAAAAAAATGAAAAATCCATTTTTACTCGCGGATGCTTTAAAATACATTTAAATATTTAAAAAATTGTTAGCATAAATTTTATTTATTAAATTACAACGAAAAGATTTAGAGAGTTTTTTTGTTGCCATAATATAGTAAAAATGGCAACAGAAAAAACGAAAAAAAACGACAATAAATACATATGTAAAATATGTGACTATAATACATGTAAAAAAACAGATTATACACGACATATTAATACCATAAAGCATAAAGGCAACATTTTGGCAACAGAAAAAACGAAAAAAAGAGACAAAAACTATATATGTGAATATTGTGAAAAATTATATAATGACAGAACAGGGTTATGGAAACATCGCAAAACTTGTTCTACTTCAAGTGAACCACCAGATACCTCTTCATTTCCAGAAACAAAAACAATAATAGGTTCATCTGATATATCAATCGGACTAATATTGGAAGTTATAAAACAAAGTAAGGAAGTTCAAAATGTTCTCATAGAACAAAATAAAGAGTTACAAAAACAATTATTAGAACATAGTAATCAGCTTATAGAACAAAATAAACAAATTTTGGAAATTGCCAACAAGCCCAACGTAATCAATAATAATAATAATAATTCCAATAATAAAACCTCATTTAATTTACAGTTTTTCTTAAACGAAACCTGTAAAGATGCTATGAATATTGTGGATTTCGTTAATTCTTTACAATTCACCAATAATGATTTTGAAACCACTGGGAAATTAGGATTTGTCAATGGCATTTCGCGGATTTTCATAAATAAATTAAAGAAAATGGATGTTATAACGCGTCCTTTACATTGTACGGATGTGAAACGAGAAACGGTATACATTAAAGATAATGATACATGGGAGAAAGAGACTGATGAAAAGAAGAAATTAAATTGGGCGGTCAACCGTATAGCACAATTAAATTTGAACCAGATACAACAATGGCAACAAGAATATCCGGATAGTGTTAAGAATAATACACCGGATAATGAAAAATTTACCGAATTAGCATTAGTGGCATTGGGAGGTAGGGATATAGAAGAAATACAGAGATATAATGACAAGATAATGAAAAATGTTCTCAAAGAAGTGATATTGTCAAGAGAATGATAGATTTCATTTTACATAAAATATGTATAATATATACAAAACATGAGAATACTAAAGAGGAATGAAAAGAACAATACGTATAATGGTAGATAATGGTTATTACATAATTGGTTGTTCTCGTTTTCTAATAAACTAGCAGATATAGATAAGTCATTACTACTTACCGAATTCATCATAATGTTATATTTTATTATAAAATTATGTTTATTTATTTTTTCTTCAAACTGTTTTATACAAAAAGTTTCGCGAAATCGTTATTATAATAATGAAAAATCAGGAAACTTACAAGTCCAATAATTACATCTATCAATAAATACACCCATGAATTCTTATTTCCCGTAATTGCGTTATAGGCAAATAAAAAATACAAGAGAGAATGTAATGGTCTCAAATCATTCCACCATATTTTTTCTCCAAATACTTCCTGACCGGTTTTTCGTGTTCCAGTCAAATATATATACGCAAATCCAATCGCAGGTAACAATGCTAAATAGCCCAAATAACGCAAATAGGGCGTGCTACTATTTTTTGCGATAAACACAAATAAGGTTCTCATTCCAATACAACCGATTAGAAACAACAAAAAGCGTTTTTGTATGTTATTCATATATAATATAAATATATACTATTTTGAGATATTCTATCCCAGGTTCTCAAACCAATATTAATTCAATAGGTATATCAGATGAACCCGCCGTTTTCACAGCATATTAACTCCAATGTCTTTCAGATAATTCATATTTCGGTTGAAACCGTTCGGACAATAATATTTTTTTTCACTTTTATTTTGTTTTTTTCTTGTTTTTGATAAAGACCCGCCTCTAATATTTGAGAGTTGTATTTCCCAATTAAAGTTTGAAAATACTCCCTTCAAATAATAGTTCATAAACTCTTTTATCCATGGTCTTAAAAGACGGCATCTGTCTTGTTTTGGGATTACATGAAAGAACTCCGAATAAGTTTTAGAGTTTGTGTAAAAGTTTTCAAGTTCCACACGAATATTCATTGGGACTTTTGTAATTTTAAGAAAATCAATATATTCTGTTGGTTTTTCAGTTATATCATTTAACATTTTATTAACACGAACTCGGTAAGCATTTTGTTTTGTAGTATCTTCTTGAACCGCACGAAAATATTTTTCATACCAAGTTTCACCATTGTATGCAATTGATAAATAGTATAATGGCATTGGAACTAAATTGGTTCCTTCTTTTCTTGGCTTTGACCGATTTTTTTCTAGGTCTTCGTCCGTTGCGCATTCAATTGAAGACATATCATCAAATTTAATTTTTTTCAGTTCTGGATGCAAACTTTTAATATGCATTAAAAGTGTTTTTATCATAATAATAGAACCTTCACCTCTACCAAGTGGTTCATAAAGAGAGCATTCTTCGTCATACAATGCGTGTGGCATAGAAGCCGAACCTGCCACATTGTTATCAAATTGGACCGAAATAGTAACACAATCGCGGATATTTCCACCTATTTTATAATTAATTCCTGTTATAACACCATTCCATGTTTCAATATTATTAGTTATAAGAAATGTATATTTGCCCTTTTTTACTTCCATTTGTATATATTTTATATACAAATAAAAAATTAGTTTTATCTTCAAATATTATCAAATAAACATTTTCACCTTTTAACAATTGATAGTGATAAATTGTAGAAACTATTATGGAAATGCATACTAAAACCAGGGAACCTACGGTTCTCGGGATAATATAACTTCTTTGAGAACATTTTTCATTATCTTGTCATTATATCTCTGTATTTCTTCCATATCCCTTCCACCTAACGCCGCTAATGCTAATTCGGTAAATTTTTCATTGTCAGGTGTATTATTCTTAACACTATCAGGGAATTCTTGTTGCCATTGTTGTATTTGGTTCAAATTCAATTGTGCTATGCGATTCACCGCCCAATTTAATTTCTTCTTTTCTTCGTTATCTTTCTCCCATGTATCATTATCTTTAATATAGACCGTTTCTCGTTTCACATCCGTACAATGTAAAGGACGCGTTATAATATCCATTTTCTTTAAATGATTAATAAAAATCCGTGAAATACCATTGACACAAAGCCTAATTTGCCAGTGGTTTCAAAATCATTATTGGTGAGTTTTAACGAGTTGACAAAATCCACAATATTCATGGCATCTTTACAGGTTTCGTTTAAGAAAAACTGTAAATTAAATGAGGTTTTATTATTAGAATTTACCATATTTGGTTTCTTGGCAATTTCTAAAATTTCCTTATGGTGTTTATCATTCTGTTCTAACATTTTATCATTTTGTTCTAACAATTGTTTTTGTAACTCTTTATTTTGTTCTATGAGAACATTTTGAACTTCTTTACTTTGTTTTATAACTTCCAATATTAATTCAATTGGTATATCGGATGGACCATGTAGAGAACCAGTAGTTTCTTCATCCACATTCAATCTTTCGTTTATATTGGTCTGCATATCTTTCGTACATTTTTTCTGGTGTCGCCATCTTCCTGCTCTATCCTTAAAATATTTATTACAATTAGAACAATTATACTGTTTATTTTGCAGAGTATTTGGCGTTGTCGTTTGTCGTTGTATTGCTAAAATGTGTTTTTCTGCTTTCATGTGTCGTTCATAAGATTGATACTTACAGCATGTATAGTCACATGTTTCACATGTATATGTTAAAGAATTTTTCAGTGTCAGTGGCGTTGTCATCCGTTGTTGTATTGCTAAAATGTGTTTTTTAGCTCTCAAATGTCGTTCATATGATTGTTTTACACAGCATGAATAGTCACATAATTCACATTTATATGTTAAAGAATTTTTCAGTTTCAATGGCGTTGTCATAAATAACAACGATAAATTCTTTCTAAATTCTTTCAATATAAAATAATAAAAACTTATGCTAACAAAGTTCAAATGATTTTTTTGGTATTTAAAGCATTACCGAGTAAAATGACTTTTTTGCCAACATTTACATCCAGGTTTTGAAAATTGGACATTTTTAAAAATGTCCATTTTTGAAAAGTGACCCCATTTCTTTTTACGATTTTTTAAGAGGATATGGATTAAAAGTTTACGTAAAATTTATATAAATGAAAAAATTTTACTGAGAGTTTCTCATTTCCATTTATTTCCAAACTCTCATTATTTATTGCATTTTTATATTTCAGTTTCGTTGTATGTATATTATAATTACTTTTATTACTCGTAGTACAGTTATATTTTTTACATTCATAAATACATTTTTTTTGAGAGTTTCTCATTTCCATTTATTTCCAAACTCTCATTATTTATTGCATTTTTATGTTTCAGTGTCAATACATGTTTATTATAATCATAATTGTTGCTCGTACCAAAGTTACATTTTTTACATTGATAAATGCGTTTTTTTGAGAGTTTTTTATTTCCAAGTGTATAATAAATGGAAATAAAAAACTCTCAAAATTCTTTCAATATAAAATAATAAAAAATTATCATCACAACATTAATAATGATTTTTTGGTATTTAAAGCAATTCCCGAGTAAAATGACTTTTTGGGAAACATTTACCCCCAGGTTTTGAAAATTGGACGTTTTTAAAAATGTCCGTTTTTGAAAAGTGACCCCATTTCTTTTTCAGAATTTTCAAGATGTTAGGTTCTTACACCTTTTTACATTTGAAACGACGAAAAAAGGAATATATATTCCAATTTTTCATTTTTATATTAGATATATTTATTTATTTTTTTGCCAATTACAAATATAAGTTTCAAAATCGTCGCCATTATTGCTATTTCTAATTTGTGAATTCATTTCATAGTTTTTTTCATTAAACGCTTTCAATATTTCAGGAATTTCAACATATTTTAATGTAACGCTTCCTATTTTTTGTGTTTTTGCTTTTATATTTAATAAACTAATCGCTCGTTTTGGTCCTTTTCCTATAATATAAATTTTGTCAATAATTATTTTATTATATCTACAAATGGCAGAAGTTATATCATAAATGGTAAGCATTCCAATACCCTCAACTGTATGACAAATATTATATACCCATAATAATATTTCATCAAAACGTTTATATGCGAATTTATGTAAATTCTGTTCTTGTAATTCGTTCTGCATAAGGACATTATTACGCAATATACTTTTCCAACGACAATGGTCTACTGCTTCTTGAAATATGTATTTTTTTGAACCGCACGACTTTGACATTTTAGTAATTATTTTGATTATATTATTATGTTTATGAAATATAGATAAAAGTATTTCAATTTTCTTTAATTACATTGTATAAAAGACATACTTAAAAAATATAATCAGCGTTTGAAATGTGAAAAGATGTAAAAAAATAATTGCAGGGAACCTAAGGTTCTCTTGATAATATCACTTCTTTGAGAACATTTTTCATAATTTTCTCATTATATTTATGTATTTCTTCCATATCCCTGCCGCCTAATGCCGCTAATGCTAATTCGGTAAATTTCTCATTCGCCGGGGTATTGTTCTTAACACTATCCGGAAATTCTTGTTGCCATTGTTGTATTTGGTTCAAATTCAATTGCGCTATACGATTGACCGCCCAATTTAATTTCTTCTTTTCTTCGTTATCTTTCTCCCATGTATCATTATCTTTAATATAGACCGTTTCTCGTTTCACATCCGTACAATGTAAAGGACGCGTTATAACATCCATTTTCTTCAAATTATTAATGAAAATCCTTGAAATGCCATTGACAAAGCCTAATTTGCCAGTGGTTTCAAAATCATTATTAGTGAGTTTTAACGAGTTGACAAAATCCACAATATTCATAGCATCTTTACAGGTTTCGTTCAAGAAAAATTGTAAATTGAATGAGGTTTTATTATTATTGTTAGAATTTATCATATTCGGTTTCTTGGCAATTTCTAAAATTTCTTTATGGTGTTTATCACTTTGTTCTAACATTTTTTCATTTTGTTCTAATAATTGTTTTTGTAACTCTTTATTTTGTTCTATGAGAACATTTTGAACTTCCTTACTTTGTTTTATAACTTCCAATATTAATTCAATCGGTATATCAGATGAACCCGCCGTTAATTTGGTACCCTGAATAATCGTTGGGACTTCTTCTGGAATAATAGCATCTCTTGTTTCTTTATTACAATAATTTTTATTTTTATGATACCATAACCCAACTCTTGAATTATATTTTTTATTACAATTGTTACATATAAATTCAACAGATGATATATTATCTGTTAAAATTGTCCTATTTTTTGTTAAATCCTCTAATTTTTTATGTTTTGCTGTTAAAATATGTTTACTATAATCTTTTTTATAACTCGTATTATAGTTACAACATTCACAATTATATTCTTTTTTTATTTTTTGGGATTTTTGGGAGTTTTTTGTTAAAGACATCATATATTTTTGTTAACAAAAAAATCCTCTAAATCTTTTTCAAATAAAATAATAAAAATTTTATGCTAACAGTTTTATAATGATTTTTTTGGTATTTAAAGCATCTACGAGTAAAATTGGATTTTTTCACTTTTTTGTAAAATTTAATAATCGCATTTTGAAAATTGGACATTTTTAAAAATGTCCATTTTTGAAAAGTGACCCCATTTCTTTTTCCGATTTTTCAAGAGGGTAGGGATTAAAAGTTTGCGTTATATTTATATAAATATTATAAGGTTCTCAATATTAGATGTAAATTTGAAAAATGAAAATAAAAATACTATAATAATATAATAAAATGTCAGATTATTTGGAGAACGGATGGTTCAAACCAGTAAATCCTAATTTTCGTAGACCTTATTTTGCTAATTCATATGAATATTCTATGAGAAGAAAGATAATATTGAGAACAGAATATTTCAAAATAATTGAGGTCATAAAAAATTATGTAAACAAATTGAGAGAAGAACCAGATGAAAAAACGAAACAAGAGCAAATAAAGGAAGGGTTTTATATTTATCGTTGTAACCTACATGAATATCATAGAGAATTACGAGAACAGAACATACCATATGACGAAGCAGATGATTATTTTTGTTTAGGTTTTAGTGATGAACGAGATGAAAACGTATGATAAAAGATTATTTTTATCATATTCAGTTATTATATAATATAAAATTATATTATACAATGGAAGTTTCTATGAAAGAGTGGATAAATATACAAAATATTGTAATAGATAAGTCTTATGGTAAATTGATGGTAGATGAACTAAAATCAAACACCCAGGATATATGTAATCTTTTACCAGAAGATATATGTAATAAAATAGAACAATGTATAACAATGAATAAACAAGGTTGTGTCAGTAAAAACAGGGTTCATTCTATGCATAAACCACATATACAATTGACGAGTAAACATAATAATATAAAATTTGATGTAATAGATAGTATGTATTTGAGTGAAGTAAAATTGATGACCGCTTCAATTGAAATGTATTATGTTATGGTAATGTCCACAATCACTAATAATATTTATATATTATTTTCGTCAGGAACAGTTCTAACACGTAAAGACCTATATGATAATAAAGAATTAAACACTCATTTATGGTTACTTATTGCAAAAATAATTGGAATAGTGAAGTCAAATAATAAAACAAAAATAATATTAGGCGGACATTCAATGGGGTCAGCCGTATCAATGTATACTGGTCTTCTTATGTATAATAATCCTAAGTATAAATCAATATTTATAGATAATTGTTATTTATTTGGAACAGGGGCAGCCAGATGGATAATAAATGAAAACAATGATTTTACAAATTTACCAAATATTTGGCAATATATTGGAGGTGAGATTAGACGCGGAAAAAAAATAACCAGATTATTATTAGATTGTTATAGTATTCATGGAGATACAGATTTTACATCTTATGAACCATACTATTTATTATATAGTGATGTAATAGATAATAATGGGGAGGTAACTATTGCGAAAGCCATTACATTAGAGGATGCTACTGAAAAACAATATGTAATAGAATATCCGGACAAAACAACAAATATATGTAAAAAATTACATTTATGGGCGAATTATCAAAAATTATTGGGAATGTTATATAAAGATGTTGAACTATATACAAATAATTTATCATCTTCTAAAAAAATATGTCATCGTAATAAAAGTATGAGCATTCGTCAATCGTGTAATAAAGAAATATATAAACGAAACCAACGCAGTAAAACAATGCGTAATAGAACATTGCATAATCAATTTCTGAAAATGTAAATTTCATATAAAAACCATATAAAATTTACCCGTTCCCACTAACTAAATTTTAGTTTATTATAAATTATTTTCTGTAAAGGCATTTACATGCTTTTTATTATCATGTTGTTTTTTTAAATTACATCCACGATAATGAGCGGTTAATGCCCTCGGATTTTTTGCGACGTAATTACAGTATTCACATATGTCTTCTTTTGAAGACACTGCATACAACTTGGATAAGAAATGTTCCAGATTAGGAATTTTGATTTCTTCAACTTGTGTTAATAATCTTTGTTGGCAATCCTTTATCGTTTTAATATGGGATAATTTATTTGCAGTAAATAATTGATATTCTTTATTAATATCATCTAATACGTCTTTGTCTATCGTAATATCATCACCATGTATTTTATTTATATCAATCATTTTGGATTTAAAATGGTCTATAATATCCACAGCTGCTTTAATTTTATCAGCATCATATTCAACTTTATGAAGATAAACGAGAACATTATTATTATTGATTTCAATTTCAAAATTTTCTTTATTCGTAATACCGTAATGCTGTGCTAACATTATACCACAGCAATTTTGTAGTTCAACATCTCGTAAGAATTTTTTAACTTCATCTTGTACCACATTTTTATCATAATTTTTGTTTTCAAACAAAATGGTAGGTTTATCCTTACGTATAAGGATAATATCTCCGGTTTCTTTAATACTACCAACCGAATTAATTTCAGCAGTAGGATAGATAGATTGTAGAATATTAAATAAAATATTCTCAGAGATTTTACCTTTTGAAGAAGAGTTCTCCATTTTCTTTAAAAGTTCTCCAACATTACTTTGTAATAATGTTTGTGAAGTTATATTGGTCTTTGAAATATCTTTTAATTCAGACAAACGATTTTCTAAACGCGTTTCAGTAGATGAAAGAATAGAATTAAAAATGTTCTGAGAACTAACAATCGTTTTTGAGAACTTTTCTTCCAATGAATTAATAAAACTATCAAGCGTATCTTTATTCACAGAACTTTTTAATAATGCGTTTGTATCTTGATTAATAGATGAATGTAAATTTTTTATAGAGTTCTCAATATCTTTGGTAATTGTTTCTTGATTTTTTGGTATAATCTCATTAATCATTATTCGTGTCTTATCTAAAAGAGTGTCATTATATTCTTTAATTATAGGAGCAACCTTATCTGATGTATTATTGGATAATATCATTTTAAGATCTTCTACGTATTCTCTCTTAAATTCCATAAATTTCATAGTGAAACATGCGTTCATATCTGAGGTATTTTTTGAGAACATATCACTAACATTTGATACCTGTGTTTGTAGATTTTTAACGTTTTCTAAAAGTTGAGAAACCACATTTACATTGAAACTCGGGTTGGAGTTCTCAATAAGTTTTTGCATAATTTGAACGAATAAAATATTCATGTCTTCAAAATTGAGATTTTTATGCTCGTCATAAAATTCCCAAACAAATTTATTTTGTAAACCCATATTGTAGTTCATTTCTTGATATAAAAATATTCTATAAACATATCTTTATATGGTTTGTCATTAAATCAATAAATTGTTACAAAATTAATTTAGAAAAATAATTAAATCAATTAATTGATAAAAGATTAAATCAATTTGGCTAAATTTATGAGTACTAAATCAATTTATTAATACAAAACTAATTCAATACTCAAAAATCTACTAAAATAATAAAAAATTTAGCAAATTTTCTTTTCTTTTTTTATTTTATAATTATTTTGAGTGAGCTTCGCTCATACAAC
>Ga0214923_10006454_pt1 | contig 13171 bp, 4 predicted proteins | sample LL1510_MetaG_FD_177993 | JGI IMG/M metagenome (GOLD analysis project Ga0214923, IMG submission 177993) | Freshwater microbial communities from Lake Lanier, Atlanta, Georgia, United States - LL-1510 | ecosystem: Environmental > Aquatic > Freshwater > Lake | place: USA: Georgia | collected 2015-10-15
GTTGGCCCGGGTGCCGGTGCGCTGACTGCCGAACTGGTCACGCGGGTGCGGCGAGTGGTTGCCGTCGAGGTTGACCGGCGCATGGTGCGGGCGTTGCGGACAACGGTCGACGCACCAAATCTCGAGATTGTCGAGGCTGATGCCCTGGCGATTGATCCGGCGACGCTGTTCGAAGGCCGGCCATATTCGCTTGTTGCGAACCTGCCGTACAACGTGGCGACAGCCCTGATCCGTCGGATGCTGTCATTCCCGGCAGTTGACCGCCCGCGTGAGATCGTGGTGATGATCCAGCGCGAGGTGGCGAACCGGATGGCGGCGCGTCCGGGCGACCTGTCGGTTCTCGGAGTGCAGGTGCAGGTGATGGCGGACGTCCAAGTTTTGTTCGAGGTGCCTCCTCAGGCGTTCTTTCCACCTCCGGATGTGACGTCGGCGGTGATCCGCTTGCGGCCGTACGACGAACCGTGTGTTCCACTGCTGCCGTCGCCGGCCCGGTTCCTCCAGACGGTCAGGGCTGGCTTCGCACACCGGCGCAAGCAATTGCACAATGCCTTGGGTGACCTTGGAACTGGCACCGAGCGCATTGATGCGGCCCTTGAAGCGACCGGGATTGCCCGCACCCGCCGGGCGGAAACGCTGACATTGGCCGAGTGGTCGGCATTGTCCGAGGCAATCTGGCCGGTCTCCGGGGAAACGGCGCCACCCCACGATGACCCATATGCGGATGACCGTGACGGTATCGATGCGCCTCAATCCATTGGGTCTGCATAGCTCCCTATCCGACACGAGAAACCGATCAGGGTGGTTTGCTTGATCCACCCGATCAACCGTCATTCCAACACGCTGCCTCTGCCAACGCGGTAGTCTTCAGGGCGCGTTGCGACCCACCAGAACGATCACACCGACCACCACGATCACAATGAAGGCGATCATTGGCCTGGGGAACCCGGGTCCGACCTACCGCTCTACGCGCCACAATGTCGGGTGGTTTGTCCTCGACGTCCTCGCGAAGCGGTGGTCGGCGGGTGCGTCGGTGACGGCGCGTCACAGTCAGGTGGCCCGTCTGGTGATCGATGGCGAACAGGTGTTTCTGGTTCGTCCCCAGACGTTCATGAACGACAGTGGCAAGGCGGTCCGGGCATTGATCGAACGGGATGGACTTGGGGTTGACGAGATCCTGGTGATCTACGATGACCTTGATCTGGCGGCCGGTCGCATCCGCGTGAGGCCGTCCGGGAGTGCCGGGGGACACCGGGGCATCCTGTCCATCCAACAGCACCTGCGCGAACTTGCGCGGACCACGCCGCGCATCCGTGCGTCGGCGGCCCGTCTGGAAGCTTCGGTAGCCGGTGATGCCGGAGGTGCGGTCCCCAGCCCCTCGCCTGCGGTAGAGGGTGGCAGCCCGCGCGTCGCTGCCATGGCTCCAGCTCAAGGGAGGGGAGGGGGTGCGACCGGTGGGATCTCCCGCCTGTTATCGAGGGTCACTTCGCGGACAGGGAAGGGTGAGCAATCGGGTGCGGTGGCACGTTCGGACGAAACGGTACCGTTTGCGCGGATCAAGGTCGGGATTGGCAGGCCGCCGTCGGGAATGGATGCGATCGAGTTCGTCCTGGGATCGTTCACGCCGGATGACCTGTCACTGGTGTCGGGGGCGGTTGACCGGGCTGCCGATGCGGCGACCGATTGGGTACGCGAAGGGGTGCGCGTGACGATGAACCGCCACAATGGCAGCGAACCGCCACGTGGCGCGCCCCCTGTGACCGTGGCGGACGCGGGTGGTCGCGTGGTTGGTGTAGACCGGCAGACGCTTCCGCCCCATCGCCCCTGATTTCGTTACGCCGCGCTTGACCGCCCGGCGCTCCCCGCGATGTAGCACGAGAAAGGCACCAACGGCACCATGCGACTCTCCGGCCTGCTTCCGTTGTTCGACGAGTCACCGTCAATTCGCCGCCTCGTCGATCTCGCCGGCGTCGCGCTGCCCCCAAGTGCACTCGATTCGGATTTGACCATCGACGGGTCGCCGGCGCTGATGGCTCCGCAAGTCAGCGCGGTGGTGCGAGAGGCGGCAAAGGCAACGGTCATCGCATCGCTGCAGGCGCGTTCCGGACGCCCGATCGTGCTGCTGGCCTCGGATCCGGCGAAGGCGCAGGCGTGGGTACACGATCTTCAAACCTGGTCGCAGAGTCCGGATGACGTGCACTACCTTCCGGCGTTTGACGCGGCGCCGTATGAGCAATTGCCGGCTGCTGCCGACACCGTCGGATCGCGCGCAGGCGTCCTGGTGCACCTTGCCGGTGCGCGTCAGGCGGGAATATCGCTTGATACGACGGTGATCGTGACGAGCGTCGCGGGCCTGACCCAGATGGTTGCCTCGCCGGAGGACTTTGCGCCGCGGGTGGTGCGGGTGACGCCGGGTGCGACGATCAGCATGGATGGCCTTGTGGCGCAGCTCACGGCGAGTGGCTACACCCGTGTCGGCCTGGTGGAGGCGCCGGGATCATTCAGTCGTCGCGGTGGCATCCTCGATCTCTTTCCCCCATTGGCGGAATGGCCAGTGCGCCTGGAGTTCTTCGGCGACGAGGTCGAAAGCCTGCGCATGTTCGACCCGGTGACCCAGCGGTCGACCGGGACGCTGGAGGTGTTCCAGTTGGCGCCGGCGACGGAGTTCCCGCTGTGGAACGGTGCTGCTGCTGCTGCCGTGCTGAACGCGCTGGACTGCGACACGCTTCGGCCGGAGGTGCGCGAGGAGTGGGACTGGCAGGTTCGTGATCTTGAGGGTGGGGCGTTCTTTGCGGCCCTACCTTTCTTTGCCCGGTACCTGATTGATGCCGGAGGCCACCGTCCTGGGTGGCTTCTTGACTACCTCCCCGATCCGCTGGTCATCATCGATGAACCCCGGATGGTGCTTGACAGTCTTGATGATCTGGACCAACACACGCGGGAGAGGCGTGACCGGCTGATGGGGAATGGCTCGATCCCAGCTGGGTTTGCGGCTGCGTGGCACGACCGGGCATCGACACTGCGACGCCTCGCGGACGTGGCGACCATGCACCTCTCCTACCGGACGCCGGGAGGATCGACGGAACTGGTGGTCGGCGCGCCCCTGCCTGTCACCGCCCCGGACGGGGATCCCGAGGAGGATGCGACGCAGGTCCATCCTGATCCGCTGCCATTGCAGCTTCATCACGGACAGGGGGAGGGATGGGGCCAGACGGCGGCGCCGACGGACGCACCTGATCCGGTACTTGAACCGGATGAGACACGACCGGCGGCGGAGACGACGACGCTTGTGCCGGTGCATCCCGATGCGGCGATTGTCCTGACGGAGTTTGAGATGGCTCCGACATACGGCGGCCGGATCAAGGATGTGGTCGAGATGTCGCGTCGGCGCCTGCATGCCAGGAACCGCGTGGTGATCGTGTCACAACAGGCGTCGCGATTGGCGGAACTCTACGCGGACCATGGACTGGACATCGCGCCGGTTGAGACCTTGGAACGCCAACCGACGCGACCAAGCCTGACGTTGGTGCAGGGACAGGCGGGTGAGGGGTGGGTCCACGACGCGTTGGGGCTGGTCGTCCTGACGGATGTGGAGGTCTTCGGGTGGGCACGTCCACGGCGGCCGGTGCGTCGGCGCCGGTACGCCAAGGAGAGTTTCCTGGGGGAACTCACGGTTGGCGACATGGTTGTGCATGTGGAGCATGGGATTGCCCAGTACCAGGGTCTGGTGCGACGCCAGGTGGAGGGTGGGGAGCGCGAGTACCTCCTGCTGCAGTTCCAGGGGGCGGACAAGGTCTATGTGCCGACCGACCAGCTTGACCGGGTTGAGCGGTTCGTGGGTGCGGGTGAGCACGTCCCCGCCTTGAGCAAGTTGGGCGGGGGCGAGTGGGAGCGCGCAAAGAACCGGGTCAAGCAGTCGGTCGCGGAAGTGGCGCAGCAGCTGCTGGTCCTCTACGCGGCCCGTGACGTGGCGCAGGCGCATGCGTTCGGCCCGGACACGCAGTGGCAACGCGACCTGGAGGAGGCCTTCCCGTTCGTGGAGACGGCCGACCAGATGCAGGCGATCACCGACGTCAAGCAGGACATGGAACGGACCAAGCCGATGGACCGCCTGGTCTGCGGGGATGTCGGGTTCGGCAAGACCGAAGTGGCGGTACGGGCGGCCTTCAAGGCGGTCCAGGAGGGCAAGCAGGTTGCGGTGCTTGTGCCGACGACCGTCCTTGCGATGCAGCACTTCCAGACGTTCAGCCGGCGGATGCAGGCCTTTCCGGTGAAGGTGGACGTCCTGAGCCGCTTCCGGACGACGCGGGAACAGGATGCCGTGGTTGCGGGACTGGTGGACGGATCGGTGGATCTGGTGATCGGCACCCACCGGTTGCTGAGCAAGGACGTCCGGTTCCGTGACCTCGGGTTGCTGGTGGTGGATGAGGAACAGCGGTTCGGCGTGACCCACAAGGAGCGCCTGAAGCAGCTTCGCAATGACGTGCATGTGCTGACGTTGACGGCGACACCGATCCCGCGGACCTTGCACCAGAGCATGGTGGGCATGCGGGACATGAGCGTCATCGAGACGCCTCCCGAGGCGCGCCTGCCAGTGAAGACGTATGTGACCGGCCAGGACGAATCACTCGTGCGGGAGGCAATCCTGCGCGAGGTGGACCGTGGCGGCCAGGTCTTCGTGGTCCACAACCGGGTGCAAACGATCCATGCGGTGGCACGGAAGCTGGGCAAGCTGATCCCTGAGGTTGACATCACCGTCGGGCATGGCCAGATGGATGAGGACGAACTCGAGAAGGTGATGGTGGAGTTCAGCCAGGGTTCGCACGACGTCCTGGTGTGTACGACGATCATCGAGAGTGGTCTGGACTTGCCGAATGTCAACACGATCATCGTGCAGGATGCGGCGATGTTCGGTCTGGCGCAGCTATACCAGTTGCGGGGACGTGTGGGGCGGTCCGGACAACAGGCATATGCCTACCTCCTCTACGACCCGGCACGGCGCCTGACCGAGACGGCCGAGAAGCGTCTCCGGTCGATCTTCGAGGCGACGGACCTCGGTGCGGGGTTCCGGATTGCGATGAAGGACCTGGAGATCCGTGGCGCCGGGAACCTGCTCGGACCGGAGCAAAGCGGGTTCATGAATACGGTCGGGTTTGACCTGTACTGCCGCCTTGTTGCCGAGGCGGTTGAGGAACTGCGTGGCAAGCGCACGATTCCGGCGACGGACCTGACCATTGACCTGCCCCTTGGTGCGCACTTGCCGGACAGTTACGTTGGGGATGGTGATGTCAAGGTTCGCCTGTACCGGCGGTTGGCGACGCTGGAGACCGAGGCGGAGGTCGAGGCGGCCCGGGTGGAGTTCGCAGACCGGTTTGGCATCCTGCCGACGCCCGTTGCCGACCTCTTCTTCCTGCTGCGGATAAAGGCCCTGGCGAGGGCGCGGTTCGTGCGGGCGATCGAGACCCAGGATGGAGTGGTGACCGGGCCGGAACTGGTGCTGAAACTCTCGCCATTCGTCGTTTGCGACCGTGTTGCGTTGTACAAGGCATTCGGGACGCGCGCGGTGGTCAAGGGTGGACAGGTCAGGATTCCGCGGGCCGCGTCGGCCGAGAAGTGGCGGCGTGACTTGCTGGTTGCCCTGGACAGCCTGCGGGTGATCGAGGCCGCACCGGCGAGTGCAGGTATATCCTCCGTACCCCAACCCAATCGCCCATGATTAGGAACGGGATGCCGGCGGACCGAAGTGCGCCGAAGCCGTGGCGTCTTCAACCAGATGGCGACAGGGTTGGTCGGCGCACAAGACCCAGTCGGGAGAGGGAGTATGGTTCGGCTGGTGAACTGGCACCGCCCCTGATTGCCATGCACTTCGCTTTGCACGACATTGCTATATTCGAAAAGGGTTCGGACTGAACCACCTTCGCCCGCCGATGGAGGGCCTCCACCACCTGCCTCTCGTCGAGAGGGAATGGGGTGAGGCGCTCCGGGGGCCAGATCGAGATCAAGATGGCAACCGCAGCCAAGAAGCCCGCCGCGGCGGCAAAACCGAAGAAACCAGTCGTCGCTGACGCGACCAGGGCGAGGAAGCTCGTCATTGTCGAGTCCCCGGCCAAGGCCAAGACGATCGAGAAGTTCCTTGGTCGGGGGTACTCGGTAAAGGCCTCACTTGGCCATGTCCGCGACCTGCCCAAGCGCCGTCTTGGGGTGGACATTGACGAGGAATTCGCGCCGAGTTACGTGGTCCCGAAGGAGAAGAAGGACCTGGTCAAGGAGTTGACGCTTCTTGCCCGTGGTGCTTCGGAGCTGCTGCTGGCGACTGACCCTGACCGGGAAGGTGAGGCGATCGCGTGGCACTTGCTGCAGGCGGTGCAGGCGAAGGGCAAGCCGCCTATCCTGGCGCGACGGGTGGTCTTCCATGAGATCACGAAGACGGCGGTGCAGGATGCGCTGAAGCATCCCCGCGAGATCGATCTGAATCTGGTCAAGGCGCAACAGGGGCGCCGGGTGATTGACCGGCTTGTGGGATACAAGTTGAGCCCGCTGCTGTGGAACAAGGTTCGCAAGGGCCTGTCCGCGGGTCGGGTGCAGTCGGTTGCGGTGCGCCTGATTGTTGATCGTGAGCGGGAGATCGAGGCGTTCGTGCCGGTCGAGTACTGGACCGTGGAGGCACGCCTGCGCAAGCAGGTGAAGGAGGCCAAGGCGGCCACCCGTGGCAAGGCCCCACGTGAGGAGTTCTCGGTCGGTCTTGTCCAGCGGGATGGTGAGAAGATCGAGCTGACGAACGGGACCGATGCGAATGCAGTTGTGGAGGATCTCCGCAAGGCGTCCTATGCGGTCTCTGATGTGCGGAAGCGTGAACAGCTGCGGAATCCATCGGCACCGTTCATCACGAGCACGATGCAACAGGAGGCAGGGCGTCGACTGGGGTTCACCGCCAAGCGCACGATGACGGTGGCGCAACAGCTGTACGAAGGCCTTGAGGTGCCCGGTGAGGGGACGATCGGGTTGATCACGTACATGCGGACCGATTCGCCGCAAGTTGCGCAGGAAGCGCAGGAAGAGGCGAGTGGCCTGATTGGCGAACGCTTCGGCCCCGAGTACGTGCCGGCGCAACCTCCTGTCTACAAGACCAAGGCGAAGGGTGCCCAGGAGGCCCATGAAGCGATCCGTCCGACATCGTGCCGGCGGTTGCCGGAGGCCCTGCGGACCCACATCACCTCCGACCAGTACCGGCTGTACTCGCTGATCTGGAAGCGGTTCATCGCAAGCCAGATGGTGAGTGCCGTCTTTGACACCACGGCGGTCGATGTCTTGGCCACACCGCCGGTGGCGGACGCGGGTGGTCACAGGTACCTGTTGCGGGCGAATGGATCGGTGATGCGGTTTGCGGGGTTCCTGAAGGTGCTCGATGCGCCTGAGGGTGAGGAGGGTGAGGATGACAAGCGCACCCGTCTGCTGCCCGACCTTGCGTCCGGTGACGATGTGTCGATGGATGGTGTGGCGGGGACGCAACACTTCACGCAACCACCGGCACGGTTCTCCGAGGCCTCGCTGATCAAGGCGCTTGAGGAGGATGGGATCGGCCGTCCGTCGACGTATGCGCCGATCATCTCGACGGTGCAGGAACGCGGGTACGTTGAACGGACCGAACGGGTCTTGCGCCCGACGGAACTCGGGATGATCGTGAACGATCTCCTGGTGGAACACTTCCCGGATGTGGTGGATGCGGGTTTCACCGCCCTGATCGAGGGGCAGCTGGACCAGGTGGCGGATGGCGAGGGCGACTGGGTGCCGGTGGTGCAGCAGTTCTACGAACCATTTGCGCTGAACCTGGAGAAGGCGCGCGACCTGATGGAACGCGTCGAGATAGCCGACGAACTTTCGGACGAACTCTGTGAGGTCTGTGGCCGCCAGATGGTGATCAAGCTGGGCCGGTTCGGGAAGTTCCTGGCGTGTTCGGGCTTTCCGGAGTGCCGGACCACGCGTACGTTGGTGACCCGTATCGGGGTGCCGTGTCCGAAGTGTGGATCGGATCTCCTGGAACGCAAGACGAAGCGTGGACGCACCTTCTTCGGGTGCATGACGTACCCGACCTGCGACTTTGCGATCTGGCAGCGCCCGGTGCCGGAACCTTGCCCGGTGGATGGCCAGATGCAGACCCTCCAGGCAGGAGGGAAGGTCGTGTGCACCGTTTGCGGGCATGTGACGCAGCGGGTCAAGTCCGAGGAGGATTTGCCGGTTGATGGTGACGATGACGAGGAGGGCAGCGATGCCCTGGACGTCCCGGAGGCACCGGCGCTCATCGCCGCCGGCGCGTAGGCAAGTGATGTCCAAGCGCCGCGATGGATCCCGGTGACCCGATGATGGTGCCGGGACGTGCGACGCGGGCTGAGGTGGAGGCGGTCTTCCGTTCGGCGCCAGAGGTCTACCTCTACGGCATCGGCGACTTGGCCGACCACTTCTGGCATCGCGCCGTATGGTGGGCGACGCCACGCGCGGTCATTGGTCTCCTCCGCCTTGATGGGATCCCGGAACCGATCATCTACGCGCAGGGATTTCCAGACGACCCAGAGTTGCTTGCGCTTGCGACATCGGTTGCGGAGCAGCTTCCCAACGCCTGTGCCGGACAGGTTGCGATTGGCATTGACCGGGCACTGTCGCCGTGGTTTGACCTCGTGGAGTCGGTGCCGTTGCGGGGCATGGTTCTTGCGCGTCCAGATTTGCTGGTGGGTGCCGGCATTGGTGACCGGTTGGGGATGGATGACTACCCACAGCTCAGGGCGTTCCTCGATGCCACCGTTGACGCGGAGGGGTTCCTCGGTCCGGACATGGTGACGACTGGTCACTACCTTGGGTCGCGCGATGGATCAGGCGCCCTTGTTGCGGTGGCGGGAGTACATCTCGCCGAGAAGTCGCACGGGGTAGCCGTGATTGGAAACGTGGTGACGCATCCGGAACATCGTGGCCGGGGTCTTGCCCGCGGGTTGGTCACGCGCCTCGCGCGTGCCTTGCACGAGGTGTACCCGGTGGTCGGCTTGAACTGCCGTGCCGAAAACACGGTCGCGATGCGCCTGTACGGATCCCTGGGGTTCGAGGAGCGTCACGCATTCGTGCACCAACGGTTTGTGCGCCGTGTCTGAATTGGAGTGTTGGTTGCCTGGCTAGGCGCGGGTGCGCCGGCGTTTTGGGTCGGTCGCAGCGACGGCGAGACCGGCCGTGCCGAAGATGGCTATGGCGAGTGCCCATGCCCGGCCATCGTCCTCGATGTGCTGGTCAACCGGACGAACCGCCTCGAAGAGGCCTTTGCGGAAGCCAAGGTAGTCGAAGGACGGGTCGACGCTTGACCCATTCGTGGGACCGGGCACCATCGGCAGGATGGGCAACGGAGGTGCGATCCGCCAGAGGCCAGTGGCAGTGACGACCGGTTCGGGCGGGTAGATCGTGAGCAACTGGTTGTGGTCCCTCTCGGTGGCGACCGCGAGGGCGTAGACGTTTCCGGCGAAGATCGTGAGTGCGACGGCAAGCGCGGCGATCTGGATGGGCGCGACGGTGCGTCCGGCACGGGGCCCAAGGGTGGCGAGGGCGACCACGACACAGGGGTAGGCGACGGCGGCGTGCCGGTAGAAGGTGATCGGCGAGAAGTTGTCGGCGGCCAGCATCGTCGGCGTGAGGAAGATCACGCCAGTGCCAAGAACGGTGGCGAGGGGTACGCCGATGAGGCCGGGGGCTCGCCGGGAGAGGATGCCCATCCCTGCAACGATGACCACCAGGACGATGGCGGCGACAGGGTTGCCTGCCTCCCGGGGCAAGCCAATGGTTTCGGCATACCACGGCAGGTTGTTGCGCATGATGGTGTCGAGGTTCGGCCAGACATGTGAGACTGACGCGATGTTCGCCCACCCACCCGGCCACGCGATGCCGAGATCCCGAAGCATGATCGCGCTGAAGGCGCCGGCGGGTGCGACGACGACCGCGACACCGAGAGCGACTGCCCGCCATGTGGCGACAGGCCATCTTTGGGGCCGGGCGATGGTGAGCGTGCCGAGGACGATAGCCCCCACATAGACCATGCCCTCGGGCCGGGTCAGGAGGGATGCAGCGCCGGCGATGCCAGTGGCGATTGCAAGCCGGGCTGACAACGGATGGTCACCGCGCAGGGCAGGCCACGCGCGTGCGCCAAATGCCACGAAGGCCGTCAGGAAGGTCGCGAAGGTGCCGTCCGGTTGGGCGGCTCCGAACACGTAAGTGCGGGCATGCGGGATCGTTGCCATGGTCAGCGCAATTGCGATGGCCCAGACACGTCCGGCCCCGACCCCACGTGCGGCCCCCCATGTGGCGATTGGCAGGAATGTGCCGATGACGATGGCTGGCGTACGAAGGGCGGCGTAGGTGTGCCCAAGGAGACTGAAAGCGCCTTGGACCAGAAGGGGATAGACCGGCAGTTCGACGAGGTAGTAGTCGCCGGAACCGGGAACACCACCAGTCACCGACCATCCAAGGCCGGATCGCCAGGCGTCCGCCACCGACCAGTACCGGATCAGGTCGTCAGTGGCGACGACGTGCCATGCACCGGTGGTGGCGACCCCGGTTGCCAGGAGCGTGGCGATGGTCATGAGGTCGAGGCTTCGGTCTATGGCGACGGTGTCGGTGCGGACACGCCGGTCTGCGAACCACGGGGATGCGCCGCCAAGCAGCACGGTTGCGGGGAGGAGGATGCCAGCGAGACGCGGTTCGTGGGCGAGGGCGTGGAACAAGTCATCGGAGGCATAGGTGGCGATGGAGGCGATGCCCGCGACGATGGCCGCGGGAAGAAGGCCTCGCCAGCTGCCGGGAATAGCGCTGAAGGTCGCCGACGGCCGGACGGTGCCGTGGCGTATCCATGTGCGTGCGAGGATGGACCACGCAGCGGTTGCAATGGCAATCAGGGTGAACGTGACAGCCCATTTGAGGGACAGGCCAGTGATGGTGGTCCGCCCGTGCAGGGCAATGGTGAACAGGACTGCCACGGGAGTGGCGGCGATGCCTGTGGACAGGAGGTTGCTCGCGAATGACGGCCATGTCCCATTGGTGATGGGCAATGATTGGGAGGATGGCGTTCGGGAGGCGTTCACGGGAGATTACCGGCCAGTGTAGCGACCTGCCCCCGTCCCATCGCCCCTTGGTTGACATGCGATTCGCTTGGGAAGAGGCCGATAATGCGGGTAGTGACCCGTTGACGGAACGAAGCGAGGCGCACCGAGAGGGGATCGGTCCTCGGAAGGTCGATCCGTCCGACTTCGGCGTCGTAGCCAAGGCTGGGGTGCGTGGTGGTGCCGGGACGCAGGGGGCGTCCCAGATGGTCGGTGATTGACACGATCACGCGGTACGTTCCCGGCGGCAGGTTCGCGGTCTCCATGGAGATGCGATCTGTCTGCCATTCGCCGGTCCGCCAGGCGTCGAGGCCGAACCGTTCGTGTCCGGGCACCTGATCCTGGGTGACCCAGTCGAGGTCTCGGGCATCACGCAGGCTGATCCGGAACCGGTGACCAGGCTCGATAGGGATGGGCGCGGCCCATGCCGGGTCGCGCAGGAGAGGGATCGGTCCGACCCGGGCCGGAGGGGTTCCCCAGACGAGCGTGAGGCTTGAAGAACGCAATCCGAGGCGAGGTGCATCAGCGACAGCGAGGGTGATGACCGGGTGCGGGTCATCGGGTGCCTCTGGCCGGGACCAATCGGACGCCGACCAGAAGGTGGTTTGCGGGACGGTCTCCGGGACGATCGCACGTGACGGGTACGGAGTGCTGGCGAGGGCCAAGGTGACCAGGGCCGTGCCGATGACCGCCTCCTGACCGGGGTTGGGTGACACGGTGTCTGGCGTGGAAATCGGGAGTGGGGCAAGGGTTGCGGGATCGTAGAGGACAATCCGGACTTGGTACCGGTTCACGGGAGTACCCGGTGGCACCCACACGGCGCGACGGATCGTGATCGGCGTGCCCGGTATCCACGCCGAGGTGCCGGGACCCTGGCCATCGGGTGTCGTGGCTTGCACCGGGGAATCTGATGAGAGGCGGGTGCCATCCGGTCCGATGAGACGGATCGAGATTGCGGTGTCGGTTGTGACCGCTGATGATGCCTCAAAGGTCAGTGACATCCGCACGGCATTGCCGCCATGGATCTGATCGGCATCCATTGAACCACTCGCAAGCGTGATGGTCGCACCGGATGGTGTGCGGAACGCTGAAGGATTGATCGGGATGGTTTCCTTGGGGGAACTGGTCTCGAAGAGGGTGAGGACGGCGTTCTGGGAGGTTTCGCGCAGGACGGGCCACGCGTGGTGGTTCAACCATGCCTCGACCCGGTGTTCCGGGTCGGCTTGCCCAAGGCCGGCCTGGAGGAACCAGAGACGGCGGTTCTCGGAGGCGAGTTGGGTGAGGCGCGGACCGATGGTTGCGGGATCGATCGGTGGTGGGACGGTCGATGGCAGGACGGTGTGCCACAGGCCACCGTCGTAGGTGTAGTCGTAGTACCAGGCCTGCCAGGGACCGGTCAGGAGGACGGCATCACCCGGCTGTTCGAGGGCACTTATCCGACGGGTGAGGCTGCGATAGTCGGCCCGCTGGTAGTCACCCCCGTAGTAGGTGATCCAGAATGGCACCACGGCGAGGGCAACGCTGGCGCCCAGGCACGCACCAAGCCAGCGCCCTGACCACCTTGACATCCCTGTCTGCAGTGCGCGTCGCGTCACGTCTGAATGGGCGAAGAGGCGCACCATGCCCGCGACGGCGCTGATGATGACGAGTGGTGCCAGGCCACTCAGGTAGCGTCCCTGAACTGGTTTGGCGAGGGCCAGTGCTACCAGGAGGACGGTTGCTCCGGCAATTGCCGATCCAATCCACAGTCGCCGGACAGCCCGGACCGTTGGTGCGCCGATGACCGCGAGGGTGACAAGACCGATGGCGCCCGGCCAGCCTCGCCATGCGGGCGTTTCGGGACCGCCGGTCATGTCACCGAGGGCGGTGAGGATGGCAGCGGGCCATGTGGCAAGTGGTGCACGTGGGTCCGAGGCCACGCTGACATCACTGAATGGGAACCCGATCGTGGCACGCATGCCGGTGGCGATGGCCAGCCAAGGGATGATCGCGACGGCGAGAACGGCACCAGTCGCGGCGACACCACGCCAGAGGCGAGGTCGGTCATG
>Ga0214923_10006455_pt1 | contig 13171 bp, 8 predicted proteins | sample LL1510_MetaG_FD_177993 | JGI IMG/M metagenome (GOLD analysis project Ga0214923, IMG submission 177993) | Freshwater microbial communities from Lake Lanier, Atlanta, Georgia, United States - LL-1510 | ecosystem: Environmental > Aquatic > Freshwater > Lake | place: USA: Georgia | collected 2015-10-15
AGCGTCGTTCCATGCAGGAAGCCTCGATGGCTGTCATCAACCGCAAGATTGATGAACTCATCATCGAACAGCTCGACACTGCCACCAACGACACCGGCACTTCGACCACCGGATCGCTGGCTCTGGTTATGAAGGCTTATGCTATCCTCGGCTCGAACGTAGCTCTGGATGGCGGCGTGACCTTCGTAATCACCCCCGCTTTCCATGCTTACCTGATGCAGACCGAAGCCTTCACCAGCATGGAATATGCGCCGCGTAAGCCGTTTGAAGGCGTCATGCAGGTGTTCCAGTGGGGCGGTTTCGACTTCATCGTTCATCCGAACCTGACTGGCAAAGGCACTTCCACTGAAAAATGCTATGCATACAATAAGGCATCCATTGGTTGTGCCATGGACGTTTCTGGCATGAAGGTGGAAATCGGTTACGACGCTGAGCAGGATTATAGCTACAGCCGTTCCTCGTTCTACGGCGGTGCTAAGCTGCTCCAGAACAGCGGTGTCGTTCAGATCAACCACGATGGCTCTGCTTACGTAGCGTCCTAATAGGAAAGGATTTTGACTATGGCTTACTCTACTTCTAACCCTCCCCGCCTTGTTAACCCGTCGTTTACCAACGTAAGCGGTGAAGTTGGCATGTGGGATTATAGCTCCACTGACGCTGCAACCCTTGCTCGTGTAAGTGGTTATATCACCAATGCTAAGGCTCTCGGCATGAAAGCTGGTGACCTTGTTCGTGTGACCGATACTGATGCTAGTCCGGTTATTGTCACCCTACACCGTGTTGTTGCTATCAACACTAACGGTTCGGCTGACTTGACTGATGCAAACAATTTCATTGTTGGCACGAACACCGACTAGTTAACGGCTTAAACATTAACCCCTGCTATTGGCTTAGGCTGGTGGCAGGGGTTTTTGTTGTTTACAAATTTTTTGCCTGCTGTACCATATCTATGTTATTAATATTTATGGAGCAGACCATGACAAAGATTCTTGAAAAATCCTTTTCTCTTGCTGATTACGCCCGTCAGACCTTTGTTGCCCGCCCCGCTGCTGGCACTACTATTGACGATGTTTTGAATGAAAACTACTGGTCGAATGTAGCCAAGAAGATGAACCCTCATGATATTATTGAGGTTGTTCCTGAAGATGGCGCATTCTATGCCAAGCTGATTATTACCAGCCGTGGCAATCTTTGGGCGCGTGTTCATAAGCTCGAGCATGTTGTTATTGGTGCGGCTCCTGTTGCTAACAAAAAGCCAGTTGAAGGTTTTGAGATCGGCTGGGCTGGCCCAAATGACAAGTGGCGCGTAGTGCGCAAAGAGGATAAGGCCGTTGTTGGTAAGAACTTTACCTCGCGTGAAGATGCCGACAAGTGGCTTGGTGAACATATTAAAGAATTAGCGGCGTAGGTTAATGACTACATCAAAGCTCAGTTTGTATAATGGTGCATTGCGGTTGCTTGGCGAGCGGCGGCTTAGTTCTTTGACCGAAGATCGCCCCGCTAGGCATTATCTTGATGCAGCTTTTGATGATGGGCTAATTGATTATCTTCTTGAGCAAGGCCAATGGAATTTTGCTACTAGGACTGTTGAGTTAACTAATGATGCGTCTATTACGCCTGATTTTGGTTATCAGTATGCTTTTAGCAAGCCTACTGATTATGTCCGCCTTGCCGCCCTTTGTCTTGATGAGTATTTTAAGTCACCATTGAATGAATACTCTGATGAGCAGGGTTATTGGTTTTGCGACTATGACACGCTTTATATCAAGTATATTTCCAATGATGTGGATTATGGCCTAGACCTTTCGCTGTGGCCTCAGACCTTTGTGCGCTATGCTCAGGCAGAACTTGCAGACCGCGTAAAAGAAGAAGTCACTGGCAATGACGGTAAATATGAGCGCATTAAAAAGGCTCTCAAGGATGCGCGTGTTGACGCCAGAAGCAAGGATGTTATGAACCGTCCTGTTCGGTTCCAGCCTGCCGGTACATTCGTTAAGGCGCGTATGACCAGCCGGGTGAATAACGATGGGTAGGCAGAATGTAGCGTTACTTGCCTTTAACCGTGGTCGCGTAAGCCCGCTTGGCCTTGCGCGTGGCGATCTTGGCTCTATGGCCGCTATTGACAGGTTTGCCATTTCTTCCGAAACGCAAACGAATTGGATACCGCGCATTTTGGGCAGCATGATGCTTCGCCCTGGGTTTGGTTATGTTGGGTCTACTCGCAATAACCTAAAAGCATATCATCTGAATTTTATCTACTCGCTATCCGATCAGGCTGTAGTCGAACTTACCAATCTTGGTATGCGTGTTCGCGTGAATGATACGCCCATAAGCCGCCCCTCCGTTACAACGACTATGACCAATAGTGCCTTTGGAACTAACCTTACCGGCTGGACTGATGCAGATGAAGTTGGCGCTACATCAGATTGGGTCACTGGCGGGTATATGGGACTGACAGGAACCGGCACTAATGCCGCCATTCGCACCCAGCAGGTTACTGTAAGTGGTGGTAATATTAATACTGAGCATGGGCTGCGGGTGGTTATTAACCGCGGTGTTGTTAAGTTTAGGGTTGGTTCCACTTCTGGCGGCGAGGAATATGTATCCGAGGCTACCCTGCGTGAAGGCGAATTCTCCTTTGCCTTTACCCCAACTGGTAATTTTCATATTACCGTGTCATCTACAACGGAATACCAAAGCCTTGTGGACTCCATTAGCATTGAGTCCAGTGGCGATATGGTTATTGCCGCACCTTGGGCTGAGGCTGATCTGAAGAATATCCGCTATGAGCAGTCTGGTGACGTTATCTTTGTGGCATGTAAAGACTATAAGCAGTATAAGATTGAACGCAGGGCTACTAGGTCTTGGGGTATCTCTGAATATCTGGCTGAAAATGGTCCGTTCAGGAATCCTAATTTAAGCCCTACGACTATTACGCCTTCCGCGCTTTCTGGCAATATTACGCTTACGGCTTCAAAGTCTATTTTTAAGTCCACGGATGTTGGTGGTCTTTACCGCCTGAATAGCCTTGGCCAGCGCATTGAAGATACCTTTAGCAGCGCCAATGATTTTTCTAACTCTATTAGAGTTACTGGTGTTGGTGACTCTCGTAGGTTCACTATTCAAATTACTGGCACTTTTAGTGCCACTCTTACGCTTCAACGCTCTATTGAAACAACGGGTAACTGGGAAGATGTCACCACATATACGATTCCAACAACCACAACCTACGCCGATAGCCTTGACAACCAAATTGTTTATTACCGCATTGGAATCAAAACCGGAAACTACACTTCTGGCAGCGCATCTATTGTGCTTGCCTATTCTCTTGGCACATCATCTGGTGTTGTTCGAATTACTGGTTTTACCAGCGGGACTTCTGTAAGCGGCATTGTACTTGATGCACTAGGAACTCTTACTGCTACTTCTGATTGGGAGGAAGGCTTCTGGTCTGCAAGGCGAGGCTGGCCAAGCTCCGTTGCTCTTGATGAGGGGCGACTGTGGTGGGCTGGCCGCGACTACATCTTTGGCAGCGTATCTGATGATTATGAAAGCTATGACGATAGCATTGAGGGCGATTCTGGCCCGATTGTGCGTAGCATTGGCTCTGGACCTGTAGCGGTCATTAACTGGCTACTTGCCCTTCAGCGCCTTGTCATTGGCACGGAAAAATCTGAAAAGGTGGCGCGTTCAAGCTCGCTGGATGAACCCTTGACGCCTACGGCCTTCAACCTTAAAAGCCCCTCAACTCGTGGCAGCACGGCGGTTGAGCCAGTTAAGGTTGATACAGTTGGCATCTTTGTCAGAAATAACCGCGTGTTTGAACTGACTTATGAAGGTGGTGATCTTGAGTATAAAACCACCGACCTGACCTCATTCATCCCTGAGATTGGCGGTACTGGATTCGTGCGCTTGGCCGTACAGCGTTACCCCGATACTCGAATTCATTGTGTCAAGGCCGATGGTACGGCTTGCGTTTTCATCTATGACCGCAACGAAGATGTTAAATGCTGGGTTGATGTTGAAACCGATGGGGTTATTGAAGATGTTGTGATTCAGCCCGGAACATCAAGCTCCATTGAGGATTCGGTATATTACTGCGTGAAGCGCACTATTAATGGTTCTGACGTGCGCTATTACGAGAAATGGGCGCTTGAGTCTGAGTGCGAGGGCGGAACCCAAAATAAGCAAGCTGACTCATTTGTGGCTGGTACACAGTCCAGCAATGCCACGATTACCGGATTAAGCCACCTTGAGGGTGAGCAGGTGGTGGTATGGGCTAATGGCGTAAACTATTCCCCCCGCACGAATGGCACGCAGACTACGTTTACCGTTAGCGGAGGCTCTATTACTCTGGGTACTGCTGTAACCAGCTATGTTGTTGGTTTGCCCTACAAGGCTCGGTTTAAGAGCACTAAGCTATGCTATGCCGCACAGGGTGGCACAGCTTTGTTACAGAGCAAGCGCGTTGAGCATCTTGGTGTCATTATGCGTAATACCCATAACCGTGGCCTGCGCTATGGCCGCAGCTTTGATGCGCTCTATGAACTGCCATTAATTGAACGCGGCGAGGCTGTGGATGCCAACTACATTTGGACGCAGTATGATGAGCGCCCGTTTGAGTTTGAGCAGGAATTTGATACTGATTCGAGGCTATGCCTTGAGGCTATGGCTCCGATGCCATGCACGTTGCAAGCTGCCGTTATGACGATTCAGACTAATGACAGGCTATGAATATTGAGATAAAACCAATAACACATGAAGATTATGTAAAATTTTATAATAAACAACCAGAGCGTACCATTCAGGGTTATTCTATCCTGCTTAATGGCGAACTGGTTGCAATCTTTGGTGTAACGATAGAAAAGAAAAATATACGGATAATGTTTTCTGATATGAAAAAAGATATTAATGCTCCAAAGATGACTATCTGGCGGTGGTCTAAAAAAGCTATGGCAATGCTTAATGATATTAAGCTGCCGATTTATGCGTACACCAATAATTCTGGAAAGTATCTACAATCCCTAGGCTTTTGCTACCATGCTGATACTAAATATGGTAAGTTATACAGGTATATGGGGTAAGTTATGAGTGGTATTGAAGTAGCGGCTCTAGCGGCTACAGTTGGTGGAAGCATCGTTTCTGGCCTTGGTCAGATGCAGGCTGGCCGCGCTGCTAATGTTAGTGCGAAGTTTCAGGCAGCACAGGCCCAGCAACAGGCTGGACAGGAGCGCGCTACGGCTCAACGCGCAGCTATTGAGGAACGTCGCAAGGCAGACCTCGCCCTTTCACGCGGTCAAGCCGTATTGGCATCTTCTGGCGGCGGTGCGCTTGATCCTACCGCTATGCGCCTTATGGGTGGCATTGCCCAGCAGGGCGAATACAACGCGCTTTCTGCTTTATTTCAGGGTGAGGAAACCGCCCGTGGCCTTGAACTTGGCGCTGCTGCAAAGCGCATGGAAGGCAAGCAAGCCAAGAAGGCTGGCATGATAGGTGGAATAAGCACCATAGCCGGCGGAATTGGGCAAGGCCTGTACCAAAAATACGGAACTTCTTCAACGGCAATGCCATCTGGAACCTATGGGGGTGAAGCATTTGCCTCATCTGGCTTGCCGTGGCAAAAAGCTGGCAATGTAAAACCATCATGGATGAGTTAATATAATGGCTGTTATTCCTGACGCACCATCTCTTGGCCGCCGAGCAATTCCCCAGTCTGGCAGGGGCATGGTGTCTGTTGACCTTTCTACTGGCGCTGAGAGCATGATTAAGACTGGTCAGCAAATTTCGCAGGTTGGCGAGGCTTTGAATAAACAGGTGGAAGAACAGCAAAAGAACCAGAATGATCTTGAACTAAGTTATGCAAATGTAGAGTTTTTATCTCGTGATGCAAAGACGCTCGTTGAATCCACTGCCGATGATAATTACCAAGGATACATGCCTCGTTATACTGAGGCTTCCGATCAAAATATCGCTGAAGCTGCAAAACTTATAACTGACAATGCAACGCGTCAGAAATTTATGATGGCCGCTAAATTAAAGCAGGCATCTAATTATGACAACATCATGACTAAAGCATCGGCCAGAAGAAACGACGTAACTTTGGCTGGAATTAATTCTAATGAAGATAAGCTGGCTGAGGCTTATGTTCTTGCTCCTGACGATAATTCACGGCAGGAAATTATTAGAAATTTTGACATATATATAGATAAAAATAAATCATTTCTTGGCGATAATAGAGAGCAAGAGGCAGAGAAAAGAAAAGCATCTTTTCGGGAAAAAGCATCATTAGCAACATGGAATGCTCGTTCCGATGAGGATAGAGCCGCCATTGCTAATAAGGCCATTGCTCCATCTGCTAAGGGCGAAATTGTTGAGCCTCAAAAAATTCAAGGGGCGGATACGGTATCTCCATATAGCACCGATAAAATTATTGAAATTCAGTCTTTACTTGAAAAGCCAAGTGAGTTTGATCCGTTGTTCGACGAAATGGGTCAAAAGTATGGTGTTGACCCTAAAGAACTTAAACTGCGAGCTATTATAGAATCCGGACTTAATCCATCTGCGCAAGGGCAGGCTACAAAACTTGGCCAAGCTGGTGGGTTAATGCAACTTGAAACTGCAACGGCAACCGCGCTTGGGGTTACTGACCGCAATGATCCGCGCCAATCTGTTGAGGGAGCGGCAAAACTTATTGCTCAACATTCTCGCTCTGCTAACGGAAATCAAGAAAAAGTTGATGAGCTTTATTATGCTGGAACAGAAAAGAATATTGGCCCTAACACTAAGCAATACGCCGCCAATCTTGCCGCTGTACGCGCCAGCATTAATGGCGAGTCATTTGTAAAAACAGGAACCGAGTTTGATTCTCTGCCATTAAAGGAGAAAGCCAAAATTATTGGCGAGGCTCGGCTTAATATGCGTGGTAAGGTTTCTGATATTGTGAATGATGAAGCGATTACACCAGAAGAAAAAACACTTCAGATAAGCCAGCTTGAACTAAAGGGTGCAATCAATACTGATTTTGCCGCTCAGGGAAGGCGGATAGTCGCCGCTCAATCAAAAATAGATAGCCAAAGCAATAAAAATCTTTTTAGCGATTTTATTACAAGGGCTTATGATTTAAGCGCCCTCCCTAAATCAAACGCAAAAGATTATTTAATCGGTGTTTCTAATTTAAAAAACGATCTTCTAAAAGCTCAGGAAGATGGCAGTATTAATGCTAAAGACGCAGCAAAACTTAATGGTCAAATTAATCAGCTAACTAATGCTAAGATTGCTGACTCTACTCAGCAGGTTGGCAGAAAATTTTCTGACAAGGTAAAGTTGTTTAAACAAAAATTACCGCCTGACTATATTGGTGAGGCGACTAGAAACTTTTTTTATGCAACGCTTGACATTGATAAAAACAATGAAGCCGAACTTAACTTAAAAGCTAACGAGGTTATTCAAAACCTTTTAAGTGGACGCAGAGATCGGGCAGTTACTCTTGTAAAAAAAGCCACACAAAGCGATGCGGACTTTCTTGCTTCTCTTGGTCTAACCATGCAGATGGTGGCAAAAGTAGCTGAAGAAAAAAAGAGAACACCACAGGAAATTATTTCCAATCTTCGCGCTAAGGAAATGAGCAAGTAATGGCTGAGTTATCAACTGTAAATCAACAAGATATAGCTATTGATGAGGCTACTGGCTTACCAGAAGATCAGATGCTTGCCAGTGATATGCCCACAACAGAACAGCAGAACTCACTTGCTGACGAAGAAGAGCAAGGATTGCAAAGACTGAGGGAGATGACCATCGATATGGATGATGGTGCCCCCGCCCAAGCCCCCACTGACGAAGAAGAGCGCGGTCTGCAAAGACTGAGGGAGATGACCATCGATTTAGAGGAGGGCGCTTCTGCTCCCGTTCCAGTGGCCGAAAAACAAAAACCGCTTGTTTCCGGCGTTAATATTGATGCACCCCAGACGCCGGATGAGATTGCTGCTGTAGATGAGCTTAATGTTCAGCAGGAAACGCTTGGCCGTTTGGCTGAAACTTTTTTTAGCCCAGAAGAAATACAAACCATTAAAGCTAAGGGGCCATACACAATTACGGAAGGTTTTGATGCCGCTGCCGCAAGTGCTGGCGGTAGCGTTGTATCTGCCACAGCCCCCTATGGTGGTGTGGCATATATGAAAAACGCATTAAAGGTTCAGGGCCTGCTTGAGCGTCAAAACGGCGGTCAAGAATTGAGTGCTGCCGAAACGCAAGAGGTTAATACTTTTATGCGTAATTATATTGAATACAACCTTCGTGGTGTTTCTGTCGGCGGGCAAGTTGTATCTGGCTTGGCACAAATGCCCGCCTTTATTTTTGAGTTTTTAGCCCCAACCAAAGTTATCCCCGGCCTTGGTGTTACCAAAGCCGCTGCCCAGCCCGTTGTTAAAAAAACAATAATGGAGGCGCTTAAACAAACTACAGCCAAAGGTGTTGCAAAAGGGGCGGCTAAAATTGGTGCTAGGACGTTGGTTACTGACTTGCCATACCAGCAATATGCTGATCTTCGCCTTAATGATTTTATGAGCGTCACTGATAGGGGTGAGGTGATTTTTAAGGAGAGCAAAGAATCTCCGCTTAAAAGCGCATTAAAGGCCAGCGTTTATAGCTACGGCGAAGTGCTTAGTGAGTTCTCCGGCCCTGCTATTGGTAAAGTTATTTCGCCTGTCACTGGTAGAATGAAGTCTGCTTTGATGCCAATGTTTGATAAATTGCCATCTGAGTTTACCTCTGCTCTTTATAAGGTTTATAAAGAAATAAATCCAAATGCAAAAATGTCTGATTTCTTTTCTAGGGTCGGCTGGAATGGGGCGCTCGAAGAACTTGGGGAGGAGCGCATAAACGATGTATGGCGTGCGACTACTGGCGCTCTGCTTGGTGATGTAACCACCTTTGACAAGTATCTTGATACTATTGTTCCGGATAAAGACCAGCTTCTTGTCGAGGCTGGCATAATTTCTGTTGCCGGAACCACTCGTTCTGGCCTTAGCTTTGCGTCTAATGTGCTTGAGAAAAAGTATGGGATGTCAAAAGAAAAAGCGCAGGAAACATTGGATCAACTATCTCCATCCGAAATTGATGAATTTATTGATTCTCAAATAGGTGCGCCGACTTCTTCGTATCCTCTTATCTCTGATGCAATCACGTTTGATGAGGCCGAGTCTCTTGTGCCGCCTGTTGAGGCGTATGACATTAATTTTGCAGATGGCGAGATTGTTACCCAAGAGGTTTTTGATGCAGAAACCCCTCCGCCTTTAGACCCTATAACTGCTGCTCAGGCACAGAAAGAAACTGATAGGCTGATTATGCCATTCGCCGCGACGGCGAAGGCGCTCAAGGATTATGTTAAAAGCGTTGCTACAAAAGAAGCGGCCAGAGCGAAAAAACAAGCTCAGCAAGAAACAGACTTGCTTGGTGCGCCTGTCACTAAAAAAACGATGGACTTGCGCCCACGACCCGTTAAGGCATGGATAAAATCTAAGGGTTATATTCAGCGCGGCTCCGATGCCTTTAAGCAGCTAATTGATGCTGGCCTCCCAAAGTCATACATCAATGACATATCGCGAGCAGACGGTAAGATTACTGGTCTTGATAATATTCCTGCCAGTGAATTTAATGATGCTTTAAGCGAGTACGAATTGTTTGCCAATGAATCTGGCGATGGCGGTTATGTTGATCTTCAGTGGTTAAAAGATGAAATGGCCAATGAGGTTGGCAACCCGCGCATGACTCCTGATATGCGGCAAAAGCAAGAGCGCCAAGATGAGTTATCGCGCCTGAAAGATCAAGTGTCTGCTCAGGGTGTAGATATTGAAAATGCCGATATTAGAACTATCGCCAAAGCTATTTATGATGAATCCGAAGATGGCTTAACTGATAAGAAAATTATTGAAGCAGCAAAAGCGCAGAATGCAAGGCTGAACGCCAAAGAACTTGTCGCTGTTCGCAATGCGGTAAATAATGGTGCTGATATTGAATCTGCTGTTAAATCAGTATTAGAGCGTGAATATAGCAGCGATGCCGAGCTTGCTGATGGCATTCCGCTATTTGGCGCTCTGGTTGATATTGAAGCGGCTAATGAAGTCATTAAAGAAGAATCGAAGAAAAACCCTGTAAAAATAGACAATAGCATCAGCACATGGAACAGATTTTATTCCTATTGGGTAAATAAGTATCAGCCGTTAAAACTTTTAAAAGATTTAGCCAAAAAGCGCGGTGCGTCTTTAAAGCCTTGGGAGGAGCCTGAGTTAGTTGCTCGAATGCACGCATCTGCTGTTGTCAGGGCGCAGAGCTTTTTAAATCTTTATACCAGTGAATTTAATCAGCAAACTGGTAATTATGAAATAACAGGTAAGTCGCTGAAGGCTGTGCTTGATGACTTTGACAACACCTTTGTTAATGACGAGCCAAGCATTGACCAGCGGCAAGAAGATTTTAACGATTATCTTGTTGCTCGCAGGTATATAGAAGATCTTTCGCAAAAAGATATTAAAGTCAGCAATGAGCAAAAGGCAAAATCTATTGCCGATATGACGCGCCTTGCTGCTAAATATGGCAAGAAGTTTAAGTTTTTTGATATTTTTGCTGAAGAAATATATGACTATCAACGGCGAGTGCTAAAGCTACTTGTTTCTTCGGGTAACATAAGTCAGGACTCATACGATGCGATTGTTCTCGCTAACCCTAACTATGTTCCATTTCAGCGCGTGTTTGATGAGGTTGATGCCGAAGGCGACTTTGTTAATAACAAGGTGTTTTCTGCTGCTAATGCCGATAAAGTTATTCAGGAAATTGTTGGTTCCGATAAAGAGGTTAAGTTTGTTTTTGAAAGCATAATTAAAAATACTTACAAAATTCACAACATAGCTTCCAGAAATCAAGTGGCACTTGCCATAAGCCGCATGTCTAAATATGCGCCTGAATATGTGCAATACTCAAAAAAATCTGGAGTCGATACCATTACCGTTTTTGATAATGGTGTAAAAAAATACTATAAGATTTCTGCTCCCATGTTGAAAATGATGAATTCATTTAACCCATCTCAGCTTGGGTGGATTGATACGTTTTTTGCCATTCCAAGACTCTCTCTTACCGCCGCCACAACGCTTATACCGGAGTTTATTGCAAGCTCTATTATTAGGGAAACTCAATCATCTGCTATTCTTTCTGAAGGAAAGATAAAGCCAAACAATATTGTGCGCGGATTTTTAAGTGTTGTTAGCGGCGGTAACAATGATCTTTATAAATCCTATGTAGCCTCTGGTGGCAAGTTTGGTCACAGCTACATGGAGCTTGATGATAAAAACTTAGAAAAAACATATCAGGAACTTTTGGAAAATAAGCAGGGCAAATATTGGAAGTATGCAAATCCAATTAAAGTACTTGCTAAGATGGGTTCTGCGGCTGATAAAATTCCGCGTGTGTCTATGTATGATGCGGTCAAAAAAGCGGGTGGCTCTGATTTTGAGGCGGCATTAGCTGCGCGTGATTTGTATGATTACACTAGGGGCGGCGGTGGGGTGGCCGCAGTTTTGGCGCAACGCTATCTGCCATTTTTTAGATCTGGTATTCAAAGCGCGGATAAACTTGTTCGTGCAGCAAAAGCGAACCCAAAAGCATTTACACTTTATGGCTTAGCAACGATTACGCTTCCCAGCTTTTTGTTGACGGGATATTATTTGTATGGTGCGCCCGATGATGAGCGAGAAGAATATTTTGAATTTACAGAATTAGATCGCGCTAGGTTTTGGTTGTTTAAGTCTGGGGGGGAATGGCGCAAAATCCCCAAACCATTTGCGCCAGGCTACATCTTTGGCACTACCATAGAAGATGTAATGTTATGGTCGTATAAAGGTGATAAACCTGAAATGCGTGATTTTTGGTTTAATTATGCTAAAGGTGCGCTTAGTTCTGTTTCTCCCATTGGAGATCCAACTACTTTTGTCCCGCTTCCGCCTTTGGTAAAAACCGCAGTTGAAATTGCGTCTAATCATGACTTTTTTACTGGCAGGGAAATATATCCAAAATATCTTGACGACCTTCAGCCAGAGTTCCGCTATACCAAGCAAACAAGCGAAACAGCAAAAGAACTTGGTAAAATATTTAATGTTTCTCCGGCGCTAATAGACAAATCCGTTAAGGGCGCTCTTGGCGGTGGCGAGCGCTATGTTGCCGACGCTGGAAATAAAATATTTGAGCTGGTTCAAAGGTGGAATAATGAGCCAGTTCCAGAGGATGAATTAACCGATTCAGATACTGTTCTTTTGCGGGCATTTACGCCAGACAATCCAGCTGGCTATCGCTCTCAGTCCTCTCGCACTTTCTTTGATAACTTTGAAGAAGCCAAGCAGGCTTATAGCACATACAATGAAAAACAGGGAAGATTCAAAAATGAAGATAAGAGGGATGCTTTTTATGAGGCAAACTCTAAAAAAATTGATGCGTATAAGGTTATTCTTGAATCGCGCAATGAAATTAATGAACTAGGAAAACAGATAACCGAGTTAGAAAAAGACACGGAAATGTCGGCTCAACAAAAAACGAAGGAAATTGCTGATTTAGAGCGGCAAATAACCGAAATCGCGCGTATGGCCAATAAGCAGTACGCCGAAGATACCTTGCCTTAAACAGTTAATTTTGTTATAATTATCCTATTTATTGGGGTTATCATGAGCAATACTACTATTGACAGGATTCGCGGCATCAACAGTGGCATTGCCATTAAGGCTCCTTGCCGTGTCAGGACTACTGCCAACATTACGCTGTCTGGCCTTCAGACCGTTGACGGTGTGGCGCTGGTGGCTGATGACCGGGTGTTGGTTATGAACCAGAACACTCAAAGCGGGAACGGCATTTATAAGGCCAGCACCGGCTCTTGGGTGCGCGAGCCTGACTTTGATGGCAACCGCGACATCGTTAATGGCACGCTGGTCTATGTAACTGCTGGTTCTGTCTATGCTGAAAGTCTTTGGGTGGTAACGTCTGCCAATCCCATTACTATTGGCACTACCAGCATTACTTTTGACCGTGCCACTATAGACCCTGGTGGCTATGTATCTGCTGCCGCATCATCCGTAGATAGCGAAATAGTACTATTTAATGGTGCAACTGGTTCCGCAATAAAGCGGGCTACCGG
>Ga0214923_10006457_pt1 | contig 13169 bp, 15 predicted proteins | sample LL1510_MetaG_FD_177993 | JGI IMG/M metagenome (GOLD analysis project Ga0214923, IMG submission 177993) | Freshwater microbial communities from Lake Lanier, Atlanta, Georgia, United States - LL-1510 | ecosystem: Environmental > Aquatic > Freshwater > Lake | place: USA: Georgia | collected...
AGTCTTCGCACAGTCTAACGACAGTCTTCGCACAGTCTAACGACAGTCTTCGCACAGTCTAACGACAGTCTTCGCACAGTCTAACGACAGTCTTCGCACAGTCTAACGACAGTCTTCGCACAGTCTATTTATTATTTATAATTTTTTCAATTAATGGAAAAATATTACGTATCTCTTCATAACAACTATTAGCAACTTCTCGATGCTCTTTTTGTGTATCCCAATTCATTCTTATCTTTAAATAATGAATCCAACTACGCACTGATCCATTCATATAAATTTTCGTAAATGTCATTCCTTCAGGAAGAATACATCTAGACTGTTCTTTAGCTATTCCATTATCTAATGCCCATCTATAACTTTCTTTAATACTATCTATAATTAATAGTTGACGAGATTCCCATTCATCTGACAACATTTTATCTTCACAAACAATACTATTTTGTCTTTTTACATTATCCTGTAATCTAGTTTCACGAATACAAAATCCAATATCAGCCTCAGCATATCTTTGTGAAAACTCCTGAAACGAAAAAGAACGATGTCTTAATATTTGTCTTGCAATATCACGTGTTGTTATTATCTCCAAACATATATTTACCATTTCAAATGGCGACCAATGCTCATTCTTTATTAAATAATTTAATAATCTTTCATTATTCTCATTATTCAGTTGACTAGATGGATTACTAATCCTAGCACAATATGTAATTTGTTCACCAATATCTTTATTATCCATATCTACAAATTGAGTATATGATATTAATTTTACAGACATTTATACTGAACAATAATATTTTACTATTTAGGTTTTTATATACTGTATTGATTACTAAACTAAATTCTTTTTATTCTCAACCTTTCGATTTTATTTTTTATTTTTTATTTTTTATTTTTATTTTTATTTTTATTTTTATTTTTATTTTTCGATTTTTATTTTTCGATTTTTATTTTTCGATTTTTATTTTTCGATTTTTATTTTTATTTTTTCGATTTTTATTTTTATTTTTTCGATTTTTATTTTTATTTTTTCGATTTTTATTTTTATTTTTATTTTTATTTTTATTTTTTCGATTTTTATTTTTATTTTTTCGATTTTTATTTTTCGATTTTTCGATTTTTTAAAAATTCAAGAAAAAACTCTTTAAAAATTCAACGACTCCCCCCCCTGCTTTTTTTTCTGCAGAAAAAAAAACATCTGACGTAAAACCAGATTTTTACTCAAATTTTTGTAACCATAAATGTATTAAATGTTTTTTTTTCTGCGAGGATGTTTTTTTTTCTGCGGAAAATGCTTTTTTTTCTGCGGAAATAAGGTTATTAAAAACATTAACCAATGAATGTATATAACTGCATATATGGACACAAAAAATATATGTGAAATATGTTTGAAAAAATACAAGACAAAAGCCACATTAGCAAGACACGTATGTAAAACAATAGATGATGGATTAGATTGTAAGTATTGCAATAAAGTATTCAAAAATAAATATAATCGAAGAAATCACGAATCGAAATGTGGGGAGGAGTTTAATAAAACGTTGGTATGTGAAAATGAAAAACTAAAAAGGATAATTATGGATATGGAAACGCATAAAGTAGACAATAAAATTGTCATAAATAACACAAATACAACAATTAATACAAATACAACAAATGTAAGTGGTAATGTAATCAATCAAATCATTATTAACAATTTTGGAGATGAAGATATTTCACATATAACAAAACACCAATTAATAAAAGCATTCAAAATGTGTAAAGAATTTCCACTTGAAATGATTAAACTTACACATTTTAACAAAAGTAAACCAGAAAATCATAATATATATAAACCAAATTTCAGGGATAAATATGTAAAATATTTTAACGATAATGTCTGGAAAATCGGAGATGCTAAGAAAATCATAACCGAACTTTATATGAGTAAAATGGATATAGCAGAAGAAAAGTTCGAAGATCTCAAGGAATATTTAAGCGACATAACAAAAGATAGATTTCAATGGTTATTAGACAATCGTGAAGAATCTGAAGTAATGACAGAGATATTGAAAAAAATAGCAGAAATGTTATACAATGAAAGGAATATCGTATCGAATTGTGTATTTTAAAAACGGATTTATCGTCATATTTTATATGAAACGCGTATCCATTCCTACAAATAAACGAATCGACCTCTTTTTCTCCTATTGGATCGATGCTTGGAGTTTATTATATATTCTTTATAATTACAACAAACCTGTTACATATTGCAGTCATTATATTGCAAATCCAAAACCTGCTTTGTTATTTGCAATTTTTATGAATGTCATTGAACTTATTTCAATGATATATTTTTCAAACTCATTCATTCATATAATTATATACGTTATTATTGTAAGTATTGGTAAAGGAATCCCATTAGCATTTCTAATAAACACACGTATATGTCCATATGACATATACGTATCAATCATTCTTTTTTTGATTTATCTTTTATGGTTACATTTACATAACGTGACATTATATGAATACGTTATTCAGGCATACAAAAACGTAAAATATAACAAACCGGTAGGCCCAATTACACATTATTTTATGAAAAATCTACAAACAAATATTATGTTCGAGAACGAGACACGCGTTTAGCATAAGCACTGGTCCCAATACTTCCACGGAAACTATTTTTATTGTTTAAATAATTATGGTTATAGGTATAAGCAAGAGATTTTTTATCGTGGGTAAGAAATTGATAATTCATAAAAGTAAGTGTATTACTCGCATATATACTACTAAAATAATTTGCTCTATTTCCAAACGAACATGAACCGTGTGAATACATTATTAAAAGATGAGATTAAAATCAATATAAACTAGTAATTCGTAACGTAATACTATAATCTCCACCATTCAAATCAAGTTCATCTCCATACTGATTTAACAATTTTATATGCATTCGTTTTATATCTACTGGACCATAAAAGACCCGATTTTGATTATCTATATTATATCCCGACGTAGTTAGTATTATTTTAGTTAATGTAGTTGGACTAAATGTTGATGCAAACCCTTCACCAATTGAAAACGTGTTTGTGGGGTTATAGTTTTTATTATAGTCATCTATATCTAAGAAAAAGTATATACCACTGTTTAGAGATGATGTATTTACAAACATAATATCCGCTTGAATAAATCCATATATAGTAAGTTCCGAAGTCATAATATCAAAATATTTTTGTAAATACAAATCATTTGTCAAAGGAGGATCTCCAATTAAACTAATATAAGGCGTATTATTATATTTAATTGAAAAATAATTAAGAAAATTATAATAAGGATTGCCGTAATATGTATTACACGTATTTATATTTAGCGTATAAGTACAAGAAGTAAAACCCAAAACCCATCCAAGATTTCGATAATTAGTCGTTTCCTGTCCAACCCTTAAAACGGAAAAATCAAATATAAAATTACATTCTGGATTATAAAAAGGATTGTTTATTAATTTCGTAGGATCAGCTGGGTCTATGATATATTCATCATACACACCTCCCCCCAACTGTACAATCTTGTTTATATTTGGATTTTCTGGATCGAAAATAGGATTTGATACATCTTGTATAAGCTGTGACAAATATCCGTCCAACCAAAACGACCGTGCACGGAATGAAAATTTATTTGATAAATTATCATATTCACAAACTAAAAATTGTAATCCATTAGCAGAAGCTTGGAAATAATTATTAAAAAAGGATTGAATATCCGAAGCAGTATACGAACCACTTTTTATTTTTATTGTAATAACAATATCCTCTAGATTATTTGGAGGGGATTTAATAATAATAGTTATTACATTGGAACCAGGTAATTCACTAATATTATAAAAAAATGTATTACACGAAAATCTAACCATCTCATAAGACGCAACTTTTGTAAGATAATTTGGTAAATCGAAAATAAAATTAGTTGCACGCGTTGTATGATAATTGGGTCTAAAAAGTGTATTGATTGTAAAATCTGAAAAACGGAGACGATTTGAGAATGGGTTAAGTTGACCTCTACCAAACAAGGTTGGTTCAACGTACAAGACATTATGTAAATTTTTATCTTCTGATGAACTGTAATGATTATTATGAGAATGATTATTATTATTACTTGTTATATGATTCATACTATATATTTGTATATAATTTTACACCTTTTTGTTTAGATTTTTATTTTTACGAAGAATGGAATTATGGTTTATACATTTCATAAATGAAAAATCTATGTATAAACCATAATGGATAAAGCAAAACGAAAATCAGTATTCAAAAAGATAATGAATAAATCAAAAAAAATAGCCAAAAAAATTAATAAAACAGTTAAAAAGAGTTGTGTGGATTTTTGTAAAAATGATTATATGAAGGAAATAAACCGGAAGTTTAAAACAACGAGTAAAAAATATAATATTCCGTATAAATTACCTACTCCCGAAGAAAATGAATATACATATAACACGTGTAAAAAGACATTTTGTAATAAAAAATGTAAAGGATATGACTTTTTTGGAGACAAACAAAAACAAAAGGAATTTAGAAATAAAATAATGAATGGATTTCAAACATCATATAGTAAAGATAAAATTAAAATGTTGAAAAAAAGAGGTGCAATGTCAGGATGTGTTGAAGTTGTTGATTATGATGTATATCACAAATAATTCAAACATCATTATTTTCCACAAGAACCACACGACTTTGTATTTTGAATATTTCGAAACATACCTGAATACAAATTTACAGTGGATGTGGGCGTGGATGTGGGCGTGGATGTGGGCGTGGATGTGGATGTAGAAGGTTGTGGTTTTAATGATTGAGGACCCATTACTTTACCGTTTTTCATATCGCGTTCCAATTTCATTGGAATTTTTATATTGGAATTCACCATCTTTATTTTCATATTTAATATATTATATTACTTTTTTATTTTAATGATATACTTTAATTATAATGAGTTGTCAGAGTTGTTCTAAACTATCACAATATGATGAAAACACTTCAGAACACGAATCAGAACACATTCCAGGAAATAGTTGTATAGTAGATAAATCCATCTTTATTGTATCTACAAAGACTCCTATTCGCTGTTGGGGGTGTTCTATAAAAAATTCCCAAAATACAATTCAAAGAATCCCAACTTCAACGTCCTTATATATGGAAGATAAATCTTCAAAGATTGTATACAAACATCCATTACCATTATTCTTTAATGTTAATTGGAACCAATCTAGTGATAGACCTAATCCACATATACAAAACACTAATGTAGAAAGAAATACATCATCTTTATCTGGAACGCGTACAAGTTTAAAACCTGGTGCTTGTTCTCCGGGAGGAATGGGGGTCGATATAAAACATAACTCTTTTTATAGATATAATTTACGTATACGAGGTAGTGTATTGAAAAAAAATAAATGCTGTAATGACAAGTAAATAAAAAATTATTAATTAATAAATTGATTTGAATAAAGAATATTTGTATATATCAATAAGACATATACAAATGGCAAATAATATTGAATTGTATAACATCATTCAACGTCTTGAACAAAGAATAAATGTTTTGGAAAAAACGGTATGTGAATTGAAACAATCTAAGAAAACAAATACAAAATTGTTTTCATCTGTTCCACGTGATGATTATGAAACGTATATAGCTAAAATAACTGCAAAATATAGTAATGTCGATGAAATATTAAAAATCCATCAAAATACAGAAGGTGTAAAAACAAAAAAAAATAAGTTAATATATCTTCAAAAAATTATACATAATATGATTTGTAACGATTATGTGGAAAAATCGGAAATGATTCCATTACGATTTTCGGCAAATCAATTATATAATTATTCATCCGAACATAATAATACAGATGAGTTACAATGGCGGGTATTACAAATACCACATTTTACAAATCATATTAAATTAATCATCAAAAATAGTTTGAAGGAACTCCATAAATGGAGTGAAATGCAATCAAGTCAGAAATACTCAATTGAATTTCGCGATTTTGTCTTTATTTCTGTATCAGAAATATTGGGAATTGTTTACAATGAAATTGAATTTGATAAAATCATTAAAAGTGTAATAAAAAAACTTCATTGAAATATCATTGATTTAGATTTCGAACGCAGTTTTGAAACCCGATTATTATGTATGGCTATTTTACGCATAGTATCACTATTTAATATATTTGTTAATTCCTCTGCACTTTTTTCAGGTTGGGGTTGGATTTGAGATTGAGGTTGGATTTGAGATTTAGTTTGGGGTTGGGGTTGAACTTGAGATTTAGTTTGAAATTGAAACTGAGATTGATGTTGATTTTGAGACTTTACTTTTGGATATTCTTTAACATATTGTGGTAATCGTGAATTATTATCTTTTTTATTCACTGTCTTTACACTTATAGCGGGTTTTTGAGACAATTGATTTTGTATTTGTGTTTGTGTTTGATATTGTTCTGTAGCTGTTGGGTATAATTTTGGTTGATATGGTTTAATAAATTGACTTGTTAATCGTTGCATAATATCATCATATGTAATACCTATTTTTTTATTAGGGTTTTCCTGAGGTGTTTCTGAATTTTCTAGATATTCATCATATGGGGTTATTTTATTCATATAATTTATTATAATAAATTAATGGAAGAATTAAACGCAGTTAATACGGATACTATATTGAAGAATGTATTGATTCATTCAACACAAGGAGATTTAATAAAACGTTTGAGTAATTTAATCAATATTTCAGAAATGGTAAAAAAATATCATATACTTCCTGAAAATACTGTCCCTAAATATAATATTCAAAAATATCTCAAGGGTCCAATCTAATGTTTACGTAAAATACAGTCATATATTTTTTATAATTTAATAATATAAATGAATATTTTGACATATTTTAAAGATGTTGGTAATGACCCATACATAAGTGTCATATTCATAATATTTATAATTAAACTAATTTTTTTATTATCAACTGTAACCATACTCGTTTTGAAGAAAGTAGACCCCAAAAATGAATTCATCGAACGTTTATCAATCGTTCAAGATAAAACGCACAATTTATTCTCTTTATTTGTAGCTTGTCTTATGATATATTTATTCAATCCGCGAAAAAATCGCGAAGCAAAACTTGACACCGAAACAAAATTGATTTTATTTTTATACGGATGGATTGTAATATTAGACATTATCCGTAATTATCTTCAAAATAAATAACAAAAAAGGGATATTACCCTTTTTGTTTTGTTTTTTTGAGTTTTTTTGAGTTTTTTTGAGTTTTTTTGAGTTTTTTTGAGTTTTTTTGAGTTTTTTTGAGTTTTTTGAGTTTTTTTGAGTTTTTTTGAGTTTTTTTGAGTTTTTAAGGGTTGGATATTTTATTTGATAAATTAATCAGACATTTTTAATTAACTAAAGTTTTAAATGTTGTCCCAAGTAACTTGTCCTTATATGATAAGACACTCTTTTTAGTATAAGAGCAAGAGTCGGGTGATTTCTTGGCTTGTATATCTGTATTAGTATCAGTGTAGATTTCGTATGCATTTACATCTCCTGTAAATTCAGGGGGTTCAGAATAAATATCGTATGTAAACCCAACATCACCGTCAGATTCTACACATTGAGGTGGGTAGATTAAAGCGAGTTCATCTTTTTCAAGAATCTCCATATTATATAAATCTTCGTCAGTATAACAATCTTGAATACATTCTTCCGCTAAATCATCAAGAATTTCTTGATAATCAGTTTCTGATAATATAATATCGTCATCTATTCCAGCATAATATTCATCAAAATATCTTTCATTGATACTCACACCATTCCAAGAAGCAACAGGAAATGGTTCATTGTATAGTGGTGGAGGAGAAGAACATTCGTGTCTAGTTAAGACTGGAGGAATAACCGAAAGCATTGGTGCAATTGGAATGGAATACATAGGAAGAATGTATTGATGGGGGGTTTGATAATAAGGACAAGAGTAATAAGGAGGTGGGGGAGGGGTGGGTAAATATGGAGTATGATACTGAGGTGCAGATTCTTCTTCTTTTTCTTCATCTTTATCTTCTTCATCATCTGAATAATAATCATCCCAATTTGACTTTCCATATTTTAATACTGTTTTTGGTTTAGTGAATGAAGTGTCAGTTGTAAAAGTTACAGTAGATTTAGGGGAACTTTGTGGAGGCTGTACAGGTTGTTTGGTTTCATCATCTAAATTTAATTTAATTTTTGGTTCACCGTTTGCCATACGGTTTGTATTTTTCAATACAATCCAGTACCACGGATCATCATATACAATTTTGGCTTGTTTAGTTTCATCGAGTAATAATTTTTTGAAAACAGATACAAATTCAGTGTCATACCAACTTTGAAAATGAATAAACACTCTGTTAAATTTATCGTCAATATTTACAACATCTATACGCTCAACCTTACCTAAAGGTACTTTGTGTTCAACCACATAAGTAATCCTTTCTTTCGTGATATTCGAAAATACACGAGGAATGAAAATTGAAGTGATTTCGTTTGCGCTTGAGTACTTGTTCATCGTTGCTTTTATCCGGGGTAATTAAAGTAAACTAATTGATAATAATTCATTTCATTTTTTTATTTTAATAGTAAAAAAATGAAAAACTAAAATATTATTACTATACAAATCATAGATATGGATTATAATCTAGAACATTATACAAATGGTGAATTGGAATCAATGTTAAATCTTCCGTCGAATTACGACTCATCGATAATAAAAATAAACTACAATTTACTTGAAAATGTAATATCAAATAAACCAAATTTATCAAAAGAAGTTAAGCAGAGAATCCTTTCTTTTTTAAAGGAAGCAAAACAACGTCTAGAGTCCAGGTTCCCTGAATATCCACACAAAACAGATCTCGTAACATCTCACGATATAATGATACGTGAACCTCAACAATATATTAATTCATTTCCAGACAACACACAAACAGGTATATTAAATCCATTGGAAAGACGAACATTCATACGAATCGTAAATATAGATACAAAATTCAGAGATAATTATGATACAACTTTATCAAGTGATTTTAGTTTTGATTTACCTATGAGATTTAATAATGTCGTATCCATGGATTTATCCTCTTTTGAATTTCCATCAAGATATTATCTAACATCAATACCGGGTAATAATTATTATTATTTTACATTGGAAATTAATTATGATATAAAATATGTATGTATCCCTACCCAAATACACAATTTTACAGATTTGATTGATTATTTAAATTCTTATTTTCAAAAAATAGGGGAACCAATTACTTTTTCTTTTACAATAACAAACCCACTTATCCAAGCAGGTATAGTTACTATAAATAGTGGTGTAGGTGGTCCTATATTCAAAGTTGATTTTTCATCTCTCCCACAAGACAATCGACCCTTATCTAGTAACCTGGGGTGGTTACTTGGTTTTAGACACTCTTTATATGAAGGGTCTAATACATATACATCAGAATCTCTTGCAAATGATATAGGCGACCGCTACCTTTTCTTAGTTGTGGATGAATTCTGTAATAACAAATCCGACATTTTTTACTCTTGTTTCACAACATCTTTATTAAATAAAAATATTCTCGGGAGAATTATTTTACACCAAGACAATACAGTAAAACTTGTTACAGAACCTAGACAATATTTTGGACCTATTGATATAACAAAACTTCGTATTCAGTTATTAGATGAATATGGAAATACAATAAAAATGGAACATATTGATTATTCTTTTTGTATTAGATTAAATACTATATATAACATATGATATAAATATAAAATCACTACATACAAACATTATATAATGAAACAGTTTTATTTATTGATATGGTTGAGTTTATCATATATTGCATCACCATATCATATGGCAATTCCCAAACATAGTTATAAAAATATCATTCATACTAAGAAATTTCCAATAAGTCGAAAATATTATACGGAATATATTCAACGTATTAATCAAACAAATACAACAAAGACCATTCAATCATCTTTATGGATGAAGGAATATAATTATAATACCGAACCAGATGAATATTTTGTAGAAGAAAAAAAAGAAAATAATGATAAAAATGATGTTGATATTTTTGGACCCAATATCATTGATATTTTGGGTTCTTTTGGACAATGGATTCAATCTCCTATCAATGTTCATATTATTGAAGGAACTAGTGAAGAAGATGAACTTGCAAATAGTGAAGAAATAATCGATTTATTTCCAAAAAAAATTATGGAGGATGCTTCGAAACGAAAGGCAAAAATGCAATCTAGTAAAAAAATAAAGGATTCTTATATTCGTTCTCAATCTCAAAACTCAAAAACAACGAGTTCAGAAAATTTTAAAGTATCATCAAATTCACATATTACATTCCAAGATATTGGAGGGTACCAAATAATAAAAGAAGAGTTATTACAAACATTTGATATTTTAACTAATTATTCAAAATACAAGGGGTTTAATGTTCGTGTCCCAAAGGGGCTTATTTTAGAAGGACCCCCTGGTAATGGAAAAACAATGTTGGCAAAGGGTGTTTCAGGAGAAACAAAGATTCCTTGTATTGCAGTAAGTGGTTCGGAATTTCAGGAAAAATATATAGGAATTGGTCCTGCAAAGGTACGTGAACTTTTTGAATTGGCAAAAAAAAATAAACCTTGTATCATCTTTATAGACGAAATAGATGCAATTGGACGCGCTCGGTCTTCAGACGGAGAATCATCATCAAGTGAACGTGACAGTACTCTGAATGAATTACTTATTGCAATGGATGGATTCAATACGGACAATGAAATATTTGTAATGGGTGCTACAAATCGTGTAGATTTGTTAGACCCTGCTTTAGTACGCCCTGGACGTATTGATAAAAAAATTTATGTTGGAAATCCTGATAAAATAACACGAAAACACGTTATTGATATTCATATTCAAGGAAAACCATATGATAAAACAATGAAAATGGGTGAATTGTTGGATATTACAGAAGGACTTTCTTGTTCAGAAATAGAAAATTTATTAAATGAAGCAATGCTATTTGCTCTTCGTTCAAATCGGCAAAGTTTTAGCAAATCCGATATTGATGTTATTTATAATAAAATGCTGACAGGTTGGCAATCAACTGAACAAGAATTCAGTAACACAACAATCCACCAAATTTGTATTCACGAATTAGGTCACGTAATAATGAGTCTACATTCAAAAGAACATCCAAAATTTAGAAAGGTAAGTTTGAATTTACATTCACCCACCACACCCGGTTTTACTTTGTTTGAAAAATCAAGTGAATTGAAAACAATGACTGAACTAAGAGAACATATAATGATTTTACTCGCGGGAAGAATTGCAGAAGAAATGTTTTATGGAAATTCATCTGTAAGTACGGGTGCTGTAAATGATTTTAATGAAGCATTAAAAGTTGCCACTACAATGGTGACATCATACGGTGCAGATACAAATTATGTTTATTCATCTCAAAGTAATAAATATTCCGAGAAGGTTGATGATGAAGTAAATGATATTATAAAAAATGCATATACATCTGCACGTGAGATAATGAAAACATCATATGATATAATTAATTATATTTCTTTTATTCTTCACAACGAAGTTATGCTTACTTATAATGATGTAATTGAACATATTAAAAATATCGACCCAGAATATTTGAATCATATTGGGAATCATATAAATAATATGTAAATCGTATAATTCTGAATATTTTTATTGATTTTATTTTTTGAATAAATAAAATCAATAAAAAATCGATAGATAGATAAACTATTATTAAATTATTAATTTACATAATACAATTACTGTTATATTTATACAGTAATATATTTGTATATATTTTAAGCAATCTTAGTTGCTGTAAAAGTAATGTTGGCAACCTGAGCTGCTGTTAAAGCAGTTCCACTATATCCTATTAAATATATAACCTTTGATGATGTTGTATTTGTATATGTTCGAGAAATATTAAAATAATTAGTACCTGATGTACTAATGTTTAAGTAGCAAGCTAAATCAACAGTATTATTAGTTAATGATATAGATATTCCCGTCAATCCACCAGCAGAACCATATTGTAATTGACCACTAATAATCCACACACCTGGGTCTATTGTTAAAGATGTTTGTGTTTTACCAACTCCTGCAGATAATGCAACACCGGTTGCCAATGATGATGTAATTGTATATCCTAATTGTCCTGCTGTAGGTTGTGTAAAAGTTGTAGGTAATGTTATATTTCCAGATGAGGAAAGTCCACCACAAGTTATAACTCCTGTACTTGGATTAATTGTTGTATTTGTAGTTGCTCTTAAACCAATATTCCCTGAAGTAGAAGTAGAAAATACAAGATATTGAGTTGAAGGAAAATTATTTAAAGTTACTGCCACTTGAGTGGCAGTTGAAGAGCTCATATTTGCTTGGACATAAGCAGTAGTTGCTATAGTTGTTGAATTATCAGTTGACAAAGGTGTTGGTGCAGTCGGTGTTCCAGTAAACGCTGGACTTATTTTAGGTGCATAAGTTGAACTAGCATTAGTAATTGTTAAATAATTGGATAAACTGGTTATTGTAGCATAAGTTGAACTAAGAGTTAATAAATTGTTTTTAACATATTCTGTAGTTGCTATAGTTGTTGAATTATTAGATGTCAAAGGTGTTGGTGCGGTTGGTGTTCCAGTTAGCACAGGACTTACTTTAGGTGCAAATTCATTATTATATATACTAATATAATTAAAATAACCCGTACCTCCTGTAATTATTCCAGTAGTTGATAAAGATGCACAAGTTATTGCAGATGAAGAATCAAATATACCAGTATATCCAGTATATCCAGTATAACCAGTGTAACCCGTGTAACCAATTATTCCTTGTATACCCTGAGGTCCAGTATCACCAGTATATCCAGTGTAACCCGTGTAACCAATTATTCCTTGTATACCCTGAGGTCCAGTATCACCAGTATATCCGGTATATCCGGTATATCCAGTATATCCAGTTGGACCTGTATCACCTTGTGCTCCAGTATATCCAGTATATCCAGTATATCCAGTATATCCAGTATATCCAGTATATCCAGTATATCCAGTATATCCAGTATATCCAGTATATCCAGTGTAACCAACTTCACC
>Ga0214923_10006459_pt1 | contig 13167 bp, 14 predicted proteins | sample LL1510_MetaG_FD_177993 | JGI IMG/M metagenome (GOLD analysis project Ga0214923, IMG submission 177993) | Freshwater microbial communities from Lake Lanier, Atlanta, Georgia, United States - LL-1510 | ecosystem: Environmental > Aquatic > Freshwater > Lake | place: USA: Georgia | collected...
ATGCGCTGCTACAAGGTTGATTGATTTTCATCCTTGTTCTTATCTCAATTTGCAACCATTACTACCACAATATATTCTATATTATTCCAATATTAAATTCTGATTTCCTTACACGCATTGGGGTTAGTCAGCAATGCGTGTTAAAATTTCTGGTGGACCCTCTGGTTTAATGAGGACTGTATGTTCAAAATGTGCTGAGGGCATTCGATCAGCCGTCACAACGGTCCATCCGTCTTGTAAAATATGAACCTCCGAGATTCCTCGATTAATCATCGGTTCAATGGCAAGAGTCATCCCAGCTTTTAGCTTAGGACCTGTTCCTGGAATGCCAAAATTCGGAATTTGTGGATCTTCATGTAATTGACGCCCCACGCCGTGACCAACAAATTCTTTCACTACGGTAAAGCCAGCATTGATCGCTTGTTCTTCAACGTGTGCACACAAATCCCCTAAACGTCGACCAGCCGTTGCCAACTTCAATGCACTGTACAATATTTTTTCCGTTGTATGACAGAGTCGTTCCGTTTCTGGATCAATCATGCCGCAAGGTACTGTTCTTGCCGTATCACCAATCCAACCATTTAAAATCACTCCAACATCAATGGCGACAATATCTCCATATTTAAGCTGGCGCACACCACCAATACCATGAACTACTTCTTCATTAACAGAGATACAAGTTTGTCCAGGAAACTTACGATACCCTAAAAAAGCACTCTTACCCCCAAGCTTAGCGATCATTTTTCCTGCAGCACGATCTATCTCACCGGTTGTTACGCCTGGCTGCACACGCCCTGCAAGGTACTCAAGAACTCGAGCAGCCGCTTGTCCTGCAAGTCGCATTTTTTCAATTTGAGCATCTGTTTTAATAATTATCATGACTTACTTATAGTTAAATGACTTTGAAATGACATAAAAGAACGTAAGGATTTTTAGAAAGAGCAAGGTCAAAAAATCCTGCGTAATAAAATGCTACTTTTATGATGGGCTACTTTAAAAAATCTCTTAATCCTATGGCTAACAACGAAATTTTCGTTCTAACGCGACTGCCGAAAACTGAATCATCGTTGGCCGACCTGAAGGAGTAGCATAAGGAAGTTCACATTTTAAAAGATCACCTAGAAGCATTATTGCGGTTTTTTCCTCATGAACTATTTTTTGAATTTTTGCTGTTATACGACTTAAAGAACGGGCGAGTATTTCTTCATGCATTCTCTTTACTACTTCTAAGCCATCCTTTGTCTTCCCTTCTTCCATCTGAAGTGCGCCCATGAGCTCGTAGAGGATCTGAGATCCGGAGGCCGTATTGAGCAAAGTGGGGATGGTATCAATTTTAAGACTGTGACTAGCGCGACCATGAATTCCTTGGCCAAAAGAATCTATTTCTAAACCTGCCTTCTTGAAAAATTCTTCATGAGCCATAATCCAGGAGTAATGGGAGGGAGAAACTTCTATAATTTCTGGAATTAACAATTGCTGACGCTCCAACATTCCACCTAAAAAAGAATGTCGCAAGCGCTCATAGGTGATTCTTTCCAAAGCAGCACGCACTTCAACAAGCGTAAAGCCATCCCCTTCCTCCATGATAAAATAACGCTCTGCTACCGAGCCTACATAGCGGCAAAGGGGTCTTTTCTCTTCCAGAAAAGGGATAACGGGTAAGAGATGACTATTGAGATCGTTGGGTTGTTGATGATTTTTTTGATGGTAAGTCGAAGTACTAACATTCAACGGAGCAATTGGACTCTCCTCGAGCATCGCTGTTTTTATGACAGGCAAAAATGGCTGAGCAGCAGCGGGACGAATCACCTCATATGGACGTGCAATGCCTTCTAGTGGCATGGGAGTCACCATGCGATGATAATTCCCCATAATTTTTTCTACTACGTGCAAGGCAACTGCTTTGATTTTCCCTGGCTCTTGAAAACGAACTTCACGTTTTGCGGGATGGACATTGCAATCCACCTTTGCAGGATCGAGTGTAAAAAAAAGAACTGCTTGCGGATGCAATCCCTTAGGTAAAATACCATCGCAGCCCTCACGCAAGGCTTGTGACAAAAAAGGACTTCGAATCATACGCCCATTGATAAAAAGAAATTGTAACGACCGATCAGATCGACCTTCTCCAGGCCGTGCAAAAAACCCATTAACACTAATGCCTTCCATTTCAGTGTGTGTCACCTCCTGCATGCTTTCTAAAAAACGAGCTCCATAAAGATCACGAAGACGCACTGCTAAGGAATCACTGGAGCCTAAGCGAAAGATTTCTCGTCCTTCATGGAGACACGCAAAGGCAATCTCAGGATGAGCGACTGCTAAGATCTGAAGCTGTTCGAGGAGATGTGCCGTTTCAGTTTTCTCACTTTTTAAGAATTTTCTGCGTGCCGGAACATTGAAAAAAAGATCCTTCACCTCCACCTCCGTACCATAGGAGTGAGCATGCTCACGGACATCAATGATTTTTCCTCCATCCACAGTAATCTGAGTTCCTTGGATTCCCCCTGCTATACGTGAATGGGTGCTCAAACGAAAACGAGAAACACTCGCAATACTTGGAACAGCCTCCCCACGAAAACCTAGTGTGCCAATCACCGAGAGATCTTCTAAAGTGCGAATCTTGCTTGTCGCATGCCGTTCCAAGGATAAGAGTGCATCCGAGCGATCCATGCCACACCCATCATCGCTCACACGCAGCAACTTTGATCCCCCTTGGGCAAAGGTAACCTCAATACGTTTGGCGCCAGCATCGATGCTATTTTCGACAAGTTCCTTGAGAACAGACGCTGGACGCTCGACCACTTCCCCAGCAGCCACCTGGCTTGCCACAAGATCACTTAAAAGACGAATAATACCCATACAAATGACTACACTAATGCATCAAGAGTCATGGGTAAAGAATCGTTGTGGTGCCCAATCACTCTTTGGGCACGCTCACGGCAGTCTTGTCTGACCTGCTGCCCTCAGGTCATGTTCTTGCACTTCATCCTAATGAGCTGGTTGTGAAAGAAGTCTATTAACCCGGATATTTCATAGGACCAGGAAGCTTATTCGAAGATGTCAAGGAATATCAAAGGATAGTGCAATCATTGCTCATCAACGAATTGTCCCAAGAATTGGAGGTCTTGCAACATACTCGCTGCTCTTGCGAGAAGGAGGCTTGCCTTTTGTGAGAGATACTCAGAGATTCTTGACCTAAAATTTGATCTCCACTTAACTATTTTACTTCAATAAGTCCATAAGTTCATGCCACGCAAAACCGCTTTTCGTCAGTCACTTCGAGCAGTACTCCTTGTTCTTAAGGAGCAAGTCTTTCCATGGTGGGTCTCGGAGGAAAAAACATTGGCCTGGTTGGGAATGATCATTCTCATCATTTTGAGTCTGCTTTCTGTTTATGTTGCGGTGATTTTTAATAACTGGTCACGTGATTTTTACAATACGATTGAGCAAAAAAATCTCAATGCCTTTTTGCATCAGGTTGTGATTTTTATACCTCTCTTTCTCCTGTTGCTCTTTGATTTTTGTTCACGATCCTACTTAACGGCATGGCTGAGCTTTCGATGGCGGCGGTGGTCTACTGTCCAATTGCAAAACACATGGCTCTCCAATAAGAATTTTTATAAAATCCCTCTCCTCAGCAAGGAAATGGACAACCCAGATCAACGTATTTCACAAGATATACGAGAGGTGTGTTATGGTACGATTGCAATCTTTCTCTCTTTTTTTAGAGAAGGGGTGAATTTTATCACCTTCTCCATTATTTTGTGGAACCTATCGCGGGCTTTTGATTTTAAGATTGCAAGCTTGACCCTGCATATTCCTGGGCTGCTTGTTTGGATGGCAATACTCTACTCACTCATAGGAACTGTATTCATTTTTAAGATCGGTGGACCTATTATTGATCTCGACCGCATTCAAGAAAAACGAGAGGCCAATTTTCGTTATGGCCTAATGCGTATTTTTGAACGCCGCGAGGAGATAGCAACCCTTGGCGGAGAAGCTGTGGAAGAAGAATTTTTGCAGGGAACATTTTTAGAATTAACAAAGAATTATTATCAGATTCTAAAACGCCAAATTTACATCAATCTCTTTCAAAACTTTTATCGTAATGCGAGTATGTTCGTCCCACTTTTTTTAGTGGGACCATTATATTTTAAAAACATCATTACCATGGGCGTTTTGATGCAGGCTCAGGGAATGTTTGGAGAAGTAAATACGTCTCTGTCCTCACTCATGACCGAGTTTAACACGATTGCAGGGGTGCTAGCGTCATTCAAACGTTTAATTGCCTTCCATGCTCTTATGGAAACAAGCCATCATCCTGTGCGTGATTTGAAAACGTCTAACAGTGAGCTTCATATTTCTTCACTGACAATACGAACCCCAAGCAATCAAAAAATCTGGATTTCTCCAGAGCTCTTGTTAAAACCGGGCGATCGTAAGGTTCTTATGGCTCCCTCAGGCACAGGAAAAACGAGTTTTCTCCGTGTGATCTCAGGAATCTATCCCTATGTCGATGGTGACCGCATCACTCTTACCCAAGAAGCGATGATCATTCCCCAACGCCCCTATATGCCTGTGGGGACGCTGCGACAATGCCTGCTTTACCCTACGCCTGAGAGCAATCTTGAGACACAAGATATCACTGAGGAAATACTCCTTTCCTTAATGAAAAATACATTCTTAGAACATCTTATTCCTTGGCTTCATCAAAGAGATGATTATCAAAATCGACTTTCTTTAGGGGAGCAACAGCGAATCAATTTTTTACGTGTGTTATTGAAAAAACCTCGTTGGCTTTTTATGGATGAACCCTTTTCTCAACTCAACAAAGAATATATCCAAAGCCTACTGAATCTTTTAACCAATACGCTGAGCTCAAGCGGTATTTTTATTGTCTCTCATCAAGAAATTGTAGGATTTGAAAAAATCCCACTTCCTCAAGATTCTTCCTTATGAATAATAGACTTCTTGCAAAACCTGCTAAGACTGATCAACTACAAGGATCCTTCGGCGCATAAACTGAGCACTCTACATGAAGTACTTGAGAATGCGATCAAGAGTCTTCAACGCGGATAAACTTCGAAGCAACAGAACAACTATGAGCAGCAGTAGAGTTTATGGAGAAGTCTAATACCTCAATGATTACAATCACATCAGAAGCAGCAATGCATATACGCACTCTTCTTGCGGAACAAAAAGGGAGTGATTCACAAGGATTGCGCCTAACGGTTACCAAAGGAGGATGTGCTGGTCACCAATATATCATGACTCTTGGTCCACAAGAAACAGGGGATTATATCATCACCCGTGATGAGGCTTGTGTGTTTGTGGATGCTGAAAGCATCGCTTTTTTAGCAGGTTGCACGCTAGCTTATGAAAATAGCTTAACGGCAAGCGGCTTTCGTATCATCAATCCACAAGCTGCTCGCAGCTGTGGGTGCGGTACCTCTTTTGAGCCACAATAAAGTCTTAGTAGAGGTACAGTCAAAAACCATGAAGACTTCTCATCCTCCAAAAATTTCCAAATTATTAGACGATTATAACAGATTCTTTACCTATCCGTTTTAACCCTCTATTTTAGAGCTTTTATCGATGTCTTTTAGAAATTATCACAGCTTTTCAACCTCCGTAAAGAGGCGGGCGATGCCTCATGGTTTTGACAGCATGTTTGCATGGACAATTTTTATTTTTTTACTTACTGGTTTTACTTTTTTTTGTTGGATGGGGAGTTTTTATATTTTTGGACATCCAGAGAAAGTTGCCAATTATCATCTTCTTAAAAAACTCCATAAACTTGAAGAGCCTCAGCGCTTTGAAATCACGGCTGCACCGCGAGGTGAATTTTTAAAACCATCACAACTCTTAGAACGCTATGGGGTACTAACGACCCTTGAGATCACACGACTCAACGAAACATGGATTCGAAATTTTCTTCGTAATTATCATCAAATGAGAGGTCTCGTTGCCTATGCAACTGGTACGTATAAAATCCTCATGGTCGCCCCACTAACGCAAAAGGATATATTTTATCCAGGTATGGTGACCTTACTTCAATCCCTGGAGGAACCTAAAATTTTGTTGGAACAAGTTTTTACAAGTAACAATGAAAACCTTCCCGCTCTTGAGGCATCACTCGTTCCTGGCCAAGAAATTAAATTAGAAAAACCTCAAGACCTCTCAGTCATCATTTTTTTAGAACACCTCACTCATGGCCGCCTTAAATTCACAACAATGCCTCTGCTCTACGGAACTTACGGCACACAAGAAATGGGTCAAAACGCCTTTTCACTAGAACCACCAGAAAATCTTAATATCGACGGAGGACTCCCAATTCTGACTAAAAAACAAATCGAATCATTCAATCAAGCACCTGCCACTACGTCTCAACTAAGCATGGATCTTAATGCACAAAAAGCTCCCGAAGAGAACCCCGTAAACAAGCAGGTTTCTAATCAAGACATCAAGAGAACACTCGTTAGAATTAACAAAGAGGAAACTAAACCACTCCCCGTGAAAGCACCTCTAGTGCCTCAAGTGGTTCAGGAGCCAACTCAATCTACTGCACTCAAGACAACTGAGCAAATAGCTCCAGGAGCAAACATTCCTAGAGCTATTCCACTCAATGCTCCGAGGATTCTTCCAGCCATTCCTGTTACTTCACCATCAACTAGCCAAAACTCGATAGATAGCACACCACAATCCAATGCGCCTGTTAGTCTAGAACAAACAACCTCATCTTTCATACCAAGCGTTGCTTCCAATACGACACCATTGCCCTCTCCCCAAGTAGTAGAGCCCATGCAGTCGAGCTCCCCAATAGAAAATGCACCCCCTCAAGGTGGTATAGAAAATACTTTGATAACAAGTAATCCTTCTCTTAGTACGTGGCCTCTCTACGAACCAGGAAAAATGCCCCGAGGTCGACTCCTGGGTCCCAAAGAATTTGAAACACTCGGAGATCAAGGTGCCTTGGGAAAACGGCTCTACATATCCGGAGATTTTTCTGTTACTGCATCGGGTGACCACAATGCTGTATTACGCTATCAAGCTGGAGTCATGAACCTTCCTGTCAGTCTTTGTGCTAGCATTCGAATCATTGTGGACTATCCCTCAGGCATACTTCCTCCAGCAATAGGGACATCTCTTTCTCAGGATCGCTTGCATCCGCTCCTGATTACAGATGTAAAAAAAGAAACAAATGGAACTCTCAATATCTACGTGCGTTCGATCACCAAGTAGATGACCGAGACGTAAAAAAACCATTGTACTAAACACAAGATCTATTAACTCCTGATATGATTTCTATAAACTCCTCTTCCTTGCCTCCCATATTTCAACTCGTTATCCATTGGGGACCTTTTGTGATTCTTCTACTCATTCTCTCGATTGCATCTCTCACCATTATCTTCCAACGTGCTTTAGCATTACGGAGTTCTGCAGTTATTCCGCCAGAGCTCAAGCAGGCATTGCATACATTCGAGCAATCGAGCTCTCTGGGCGAACTCTATCAAATGATTAAAAAGAGTGATTCTCCCTTAAGTCGGGTTTTAACAACATTACTCGCTCATCGTGACTGGCCTCGTATAGAGGCGCTCGATGCAGTCCAGGTAAGGGCTCGTCATGAAATCGCACGTTTAGAGGAAGGACTCACCTTACTTGAAATTACAACCGGCATTGCACCACTTCTAGGTCTATTAGGTACTCTTTCAGGACTTGTGGGAATTTTTGCTAACCTCGGTGACAAAGGAGACCCACAAATGGTGGCCTTAGGAATTTCTGAAGCGTTAAACTCGACCATTCTAGGCCTTGCTGTGGCTGTTCCTAGCCTTGTTGCTTTTCATTTTTTTTCACGTCGTATTGAAGTTATCGCTATTGACATGGAAGCCTTATCGGCAGAACTCGTTACAAAATTGTATCTTAGCCAAGAAATGCAAGCAGCAGCCATCTCCTAAAGAGCATCACCTATTTTATTTGAGCCCTATGCGCTTCTACACAAAAAAACGACGTATTCCCTCCATTACGATTGTTTCGCTTATCGATATTCTAGCTATTCTCCTGATTTTTTTTATTGTAACCTCCACTTTTTCAAAAAAACTTTCTCAACTTCAAATTCATCTTCCTGAGGCAACATCAGGAAGCGAAGTCTTTCCCTCAAATAAAAAAAACATTGTTTTAGAAGTTCAATCGGCAGATCACATCTTACTAGATGGACGCCCTGTGACGAAGGCAACAATAACCGCCGCACTGCAAGAAATTGAGAAAACTTATCCAGGATCTTTGGTCACCCTACATGCTGATAAAGATGCTCCCTTTGGTGCCATTGTCAGTATACTTGACGTCTTGCAGTCATCAGGAATCAAGAACATTCCAGCCATGACTCAAATGGTTCAACCCTAGAGTATCTCTTTAAAATTTATGTCACTTGAACTTGTCTATTATGGTCATCCAGTCCTTAGAATAAAAGGAAGTACTATTGAGAGCATCGATCATCCTATTATCTCTCTTGCCCAAGAGATGATTCAAACCATGTACGATTATGATGGTTGTGGATTAGCAGCCCATCAAGTGGGACGTGCGATCCGTCTTGCCGTAATCGATGTGCTCATGGCTATCAAAGATCGTCCTAGCAAGGCATGGAGAGATGGTGAGCCAATTGCGATCGAAAGCATCACGCCCCTTGTCCTCATCAACCCGGAAATTATTCCTCTAGGCAATAAGACCTCCTATGATCTAGAAGGGTGCTTGAGTATTCCAGAAGTTACGGCCAGAGTAAATCGTCCTGCTCGTGTCAAGATTCGCTATCAGTCTCTTGATGGCAAGCGATTAGAAATCGAAGCCGAAGGTCTTCTTGCACGTGCTGCCATGCATGAAGTCGATCACCTCAATGGCATTTTGTTTATTGACCATCTCTCTCCAGAAGAACGACAGAAACATGAAATGGTTTTAAAAAAACTACAACAAACACAACAACTCTTATGAATGATCATGTTTACAAAAAAATAGAACTAGTTGGTTCCTCTACCAAAAGTATTGAGGATGCAGTTGAAAATGCAGTAGCAAAAGCGACTCAAGAACATGCTCCCCTTCGTTGGCTAGAAGTCGTAGAAACACGTGCTCACTTAGAGAACGGGAAAATTGCGCATTGGCAAGTTACCGTCAAAATTGGAGTCACCTTAGCTTAGACTGACCTCAGTTATGGGATGAGTATTTTGCATAAGAGTTAGTTGCTCTTTAAGAAAATTTTTAATCTCCTCTACTCCCTCACCTAGTTCAGCGCATATAGGAATCACTTTGAGAGAGGGCTCTTTTTTTTGAAACTCAAGAAGATTCTCTGAGGCAGGAGGGGCATCCATTTTATTAGCAATCACACACCAAGGACGGGCCGCTAAGCGAGCGTCATAGAGCTCTATCTCTCGACGCAAGATATGAAGGTCATTCCATGGTTCGCGTCCCTCACTACTAGCCATATCGAGCACAAAAAGCAAAAAAGGACACCGCATAATATGCCTTAGAAAGGCATGTCCAAGGCCACGATTGTGACTTGCTCCTTCAATCAGCCCAGGAATATCAGCAATCGTCGTCTGTGTATAATCACCTAAATCAACAACCCCAACTTGCGGATAGCGCGTCGTAAAGGCATACGAGGCAACCTTGGGATGAGCTGCAGAAAGGGCTCGAAGTAGGTTGATTTTCCAGCATTGGGATATCCCACAAGCCCTGCAAAAGCAATCGTGCGTAGCTCTAGAAGAAACCATCCCTCCTCGCCTTCTGTACCCTCGGTAAAGCGACGGGGAGCACGGTTACGCGAACTTTTAAAATGAATATTCCCTCTTCCTCCATGACCTTTGAGACAGAGGACATATTCTTCTCCTGGTGCTGCTAAGTCAGCTACTAAATCTTCTGGATTGGGTTGATTTAATTTAGAACGAGGCTCCATGGATTTGCTTCCAGCCTCTGCCGAAGTCTCAAGGATTTTCATCCCTCCAGCCCTCACCCCATCGAGTATTTCCTGAAGGCTATTGTGCTCCGAACCGCTCTCCTCTTTGTTCACTAAAGAAAGCTTCACGGATTCTATCGGAACTACAGAAGAGTAAGCTTCTCTTGTATCCTCTTTTTTGTCAGATGACTCGGATGCTTCCTCCTCCAAGGAGCGTGATACTTGAGGTGGAGGAATACGATAAATCAAGGTTCCTACCGGGACAGGGAGAATAAGATCTCGAGCAGACTTACCATGCTTTTGACGACTGGAACCAGGAGCCCCATTATCAGCGCGTAATATTGGCTTATAAAACAGAGAAGCAAGCTGTGTCTCATGCACACTGGCTTGTAAAATAACACTTCCCCCATCTCCTCCGTCACCACCATCAGGGCCACCTTTAGGAATAAATTTCTCTCGACGAAAACTAGCACAACCATTGCCACCCTTACCAGCTTTTGCATGAATACGAACGCGATCAATGAACATGGAGCAAGTCTTTCAGAACTTGAGCATAAAGTCGCTCTGTTTTCTTAGCAATCATCTCCCACGCAAAATATTTCTCGGCATGAAGACGACCTTGAGCACCCATGGAAGCTCGAAGAGCAGGATCAGTCATTAATTGATTCACCCGCCCAGCAAGCTCTAATTCATACTTTTCTGGATCTAAAATATCTAAATCTCCAGCCACATAATGACATGGCACTAAAAATCCTGTCACTCCATTCTGGACGACTTCCTTAATACCTCCCACAGCGCTTGCAATGACAGGAACACTGCAAGCCATGGCTTCCAAATTGATAATTCCAAAAGGCTCATACATCGAAGGACAGATAAAAACCGATGCTCCTGAATAGAGCGAAATAATTTCATGACGCTCGACCATATGCTCAATCCAAATAATTCCAGGGCGACGTTCTTGAGCTTGCGAGACGGCTTCTTGCATCTCGTGAGCGATGTGTGGAGTATCAGGAGCACCAGCACACAAAACAATTTGAAATCCAGGATCCATCTCATCTATGGCTCGCATGAGGTGAATAATCCCCTTCTGTCTTGTGATCCGCCCAACAAAAAGAACGTAGGGAAGATCGGGGTTAATACCATGTTTTTCTAAACAGGCTTTATCTTCCTTCTTCGAGTATTCCTGTAAATCAATACCATTATGAATGACAGCAATCCGATGCTCAGGAATGTCATAATGAGTTAAGATATCCTCTTTTGTTCCCTCGGAAACAGCGATGACGGCATCTGCCATCATGAGTGCCTGTTGTTCAATCCAACAAGAATAGTCATATCCTCCTGCCAACTGCTCTGCCTTCCAAGGACGCAGTGGCTCCAAAGAGTGAACCGTAATGACAAGAGGGATGCCATAGAGCTGTTTCGCCATGATTCCACCAAGATAGCTATACCAGGTATGGCAATGCACTAAATCGGCATCAATCCCTGCTGCATTAAATTGAATCCCTCTCCATGCTGCCTCTAGAGGACTGGCAAGCTGCGCAGGAGCCTTCAAGGCAAATCCCTCACCGGAAAATCCTCGCACAGATAACGACGAACCCTCCTCGCTTTGTTCACCAAAACAACGAACCTCAACCGACATGAGCTTGGAGAGCTCGCGACTCAAATAATCCACATGCACCCCAGCCCCACCATAAACGTGCGGAGGATATTCCTTAGTGAGCAAAAGAAGTTTCATAAAAGTAAAAATATTAATGCGCCTCGATGAATTCCACAGGAATGAGAAACTGCAAACTTCCTGTGCCCGGAGCACATTTTTCTAAATGAATCGCTGTTAACGCAGCTTTAGGAACAGATACATTTTCTGCATGAGTCATACCAATCAATCTTGAAATCAAGTGACTCAAGTCTGGTTCATGTCCGACAAGCATCACAGATTCAAACTTACTATAGGCGGCAAGCTCCTCAATGGCTACCTCAGGAGACATACCAGAGGAAAGCCAATCGAGCGTTAGGCATGGAGGCATTCCTGTTTTTTGCTGCACAAGATGCATCGTCTCTAGAGCTCGAGAAAAAGGGCTTGTGAGAATGATTTGTGGCTTGACCTGGAACTTGTGACAAAATGCTCCTATCGCCGTGGCTTGTGATCTACCAAATGCGGTCAAGTGACGTTCTGAATCATTATACAGTGTGTTTAATCCGGATATTTCATACTGATCGTGATGAGGAGGCTGCGAAGCCTGAGGGGGTGCCCCTAACCTAACGGTTACGGCAGTCTGCCCCAGACTTTCCCGAGCACTGGTGTTGTCCAAGTCACAATGTGAGTCTAACGCACCATCTATCTGGCTTCCCGAGCTCTGCAGTAGATCGGTATGAAATATTCGGGCTAACCCTGCGTCAGCATGCCTAAGAAGATAGAGCATCATAGAAGTATTGTAGGGTAATAGATTGAATCATTGATTTTGAAAATAATGATCTCTTATTAGAGGCCACAAGCCAGAAGATGAGAATTTATACTCACCTCGCCTCTCGAGTCCAAACGAAATAAAATCATCTTCTCTCATTGAATTCTTCCTACTCAACCATTGAATAGCTGCTTCAGAAGACCCACCGTCGATGTACATTTATTATAGAGCTTAAGAGCATCATCAACCTGGTTGTTATAGTCTCTTATCAAGTTGTTAATACGTCCTAAAGGATCTTGTTGTGCACGCTCTTGCCTTCTATTCCCTTCTATTTCTTTGAGTTTGGGAAATGGCTCAAGGGTTGATATTGCCTGCTGCTGTTCTTTGAGGGCCTTTTTAAGGAGATCCAATTTTTGAAGGGCTTGTTCAAAAGCTTGGCCGGCTGCCGCAAAATGATCATTTTTACTCCTATCCCGTGTCAGTCCTAAAGCACCCAATGTTCCTTGATCTAAGTTGATGAGAGCCTTCATTTGAGATAATGTGCAGTTTATCTTTCGGGTGCTTAGATAGAGATAGCTGCGAGTAAGTTCAGGAGGCTCAGGCAGAGCGAAGGGATCGCGAGAAACACTATCTGAGGGCAGCCGTGAAATCACCTTCTCCCTGGTGTCATCAAATGCTTGGTTATATAAACATGTCACGTCATTAATATGGTCAGGTGGATCCATGAGTTGACCGATCCTGGTGATCTTCGCCTCGAGATTCTTGAGTTCGTAATGAGCACGCTCGGCAGGAGCAAGTTGGATTTGTTTCAAAAAATTGCTATCTATG
>Ga0214923_10006460_pt1 | contig 13166 bp, 12 predicted proteins | sample LL1510_MetaG_FD_177993 | JGI IMG/M metagenome (GOLD analysis project Ga0214923, IMG submission 177993) | Freshwater microbial communities from Lake Lanier, Atlanta, Georgia, United States - LL-1510 | ecosystem: Environmental > Aquatic > Freshwater > Lake | place: USA: Georgia | collected...
TTTTCAATCTTCCAGATGGATATGAAGTAGTTCTTGGCAATGGTGGATCCACTGCATTCTGGGATATTGCAACCTTTGGTTTAATCGAGAAGAAGTCACAACACTTAAGTTTCGGTGAGTTCTCTTCAAAGTTTGCTTCAGCCGCAAAAGACGCACCATTTCTCGATGACCCAAGCGTCATCAAATCAGAACCTGGTACACATCCACTTCCTATCGCTGAAGATGGAATCGATACTTATGCGCTGACACATAATGAAACTTCTACTGGCGTGTCGATGTCCATCAAACGTCCGGCAAATACTGATGGCGCTCTGGTACTAGTCGATGCCACCAGCGCTGCAGGCGGACTAGTTGTAGATGCGCGCGAATTCGATACTTACTACTTCGCGCCCCAGAAATCATTTGCCTCCGACGGAGGTTTATGGCTTGCTCTCATGAGCCCCGCTGCGATTGCGCGCGTTGCAAAGATTAAAGAAAGTGGCCGATGGGTACCGGCATTTTTTGACTTGAATATTGCAATTGAGAATTCGCGACTAGACCAGACCTATAACACACCTGCGGTAGCAACCCTGATGTTGCTCGCAGATCAAATCGATTGGATGAACACCAATGGAGGCTTGAAATTCGCTGCAGGCCGCTCTGCTACTTCAGCTGAAATTATGTATGGCTGGGCGGAGAAAACCTCGTACACCACTCCATTCGTGACTGATCCATCCATGCGCTCCAAAGTAGTCGCAACAATTAATTTTGATGATTCGATTGATGCCCTGGAGATAGCAAAAACGCTACGCGCAAATGGAATCGTCGACACTGAGCCTTATCGCAAGCTTGGAAAGAATCAGCTTCGAATTGGAATGTTCCCTTCAGTGGATCCTGATGACATTTCGGCGCTGACTAAGTGCATCGAATTTGTCGTCGAGAATGTGAAGAAATAGTTCGTTGACTAACGCTACTTATCGCCGCAATAAAGTTTTCTGGCTAGCGGCGCTCCAAACCGGCGCCTTCGGTCTTTTTATGGGCGGATTCGGCCCCGCGCTCCCCTTGTTGCAACAAGAACAAGGCACCAGCGCAGCCGTTGCTGGACTTCATGGAACCGCGCTGGGGTTGGCGTCAATCATCGCTGGATCGCTCAACGCACGGATTGTCCATCGCTTCGGTCGAATGAATAGCGTCTGGTTAGGGCTGACTATTTTCAATCTCGGCGCACTCGGTTTTGTTTTACTACCTTACGCATGGCAGACAATTTCTGCGATCCTGATTTCGGGAATTGGATTGTCAGTAACCATTAACAATACTTTCATGAAACTTTCGATTTACTACGCAGAACATTCCGCACGGGCAACTTCCCAAGCAAATGGAGTCAATTCTGCCTTTGTGCTTCTTGGTAATTTCATTATCGGCGTCATTGCAAGTAGCGCTTTCAGTTGGAAACTTGGACTGCTTCTTTGTATTCCCTTTACAATCGTTTTGTATCTTGCCCTTGGCAGGAGTGAATCTTTTGAGCACACTCCAGAAGAATCCGGTCACCAACGTGGTTCCCTCTCAGGTAAATATTGGATTAGCTGGATTGGAATGAGCTTCTGCATCGCAGCTGAATTCGCAATTGCATTCTGGGCTGCGGCGTTACTTCGAGAGAAAACTGAAATCAGCGCTCCGCTTGCTACCACGCTGGTTTTAGCTTTCCCAATGGGCATGATGCTCGGTCGTTGGTTTGGGACATATCTCTTCCCTCAGCTTGATATTGATATGCGTCTGAAATTGATTATCGCGCTTCAAGGGTTGAGCTTCATGGTCTTTTGGAAATCCGAAATCTTGGTCGCATCCTTTATCGCGCTGCTACTTGTTGGTTTCGGTACATCAATGCAGTTTGCACTATCGACTCTTCGGTTGTTGAGATTTGGAAAAGATAAGCCTGATCTTGCCATTGGAAAATCGAGTCTAGGTGCTGGTTTTGCGATTGGATTATCACCGCTATTTCTGGGCTTTTTAGCTGACCGATTGGGGATTGTCGACGCATTCCTCTTGGTTCCAGCTCTGGTGATCTGTGCTTTTGTTATTGTTGCCTTAGTTCCCAGTAATGTTCATGAATCGGAGAAGTTATGAACTACAAGACGCGCCGAATTGTTACTCTTGCAATTCTTTTCAGCTTAGTCTTTTTTGTTCTCGTAAGTGGGCTCTAGTACATCAGCGACTGCGACGCTGGGCGGCGGAGCGCCTTTATCGTGAAATCTTGAGTAAGTAACAAGTGCAGCAATTAAAGAAATCGAACCACAAATTCCAATCGTCTCTCGAGTTCCGATTGATTGAGTCATCCAGCCGATGAACGGTGAAACTATTGGAGTCCCACCTAGAAAGACAGTGAGATAAATTCCCATTACCCTTCCTCGAATTTCAGAGTCAGTGCGCATTTGAACCATCGTGTTTGCGCCGATGAACGTCAGAAGTGCAACGCAACCGATGAACGGTAAGAAGACTGCGTAAATCAGATATGTAGGTGCAAAAGATCCAGCTATCAGGAGTGCGCTAAAGACCATCGCACCCAACATCACAAATCGCGGTCCACGTTTCTTCTCAAGCCGCGCCGAAATAATCGCTCCAGAAAGTGATCCAATCGCCAGAATGCTTCCGAGGGCGCCGTATTCGGCAGCGCTCTTATCAAAAACTTGTGTTGCCATCATGGTATTGAAAATATTGAAATTCAAACCAAAGCTAGTAGCAAAAAAGACTGTGATCATTACAGCAAGAATGTCTGGTCGAGCGGCAACATATCGCAACGCTTCACGGATTTTTGTGGATGATGATTTTCTCTCCTCGCGGAAGAGTTCAGATTCACGAATATTTAAGAGAGCGACAATCACGATGAGGTAAGAAATTCCATTCAAAACAAAGGAGACTCCCGTTCCATATGCCGCAATGAGAAGTCCCGAGAGCCCTGGGCCTATGAGACGTCCGGTGTTGAAATTCGCGGAGTTAAGTCCGACCGCATTTGGCAGATCTGATTTACCTACGACTTCAACATTGAAACTCTGACGTACCGGCGCATCAATTGCATTGCCCATCCCGAGCGTGAATGCAAAGAACATGACATGCCAGATTTCGATGTTATCGGTAAGTACGAGCGTTCCTACGGAGAGCGCAGATAAGCCTCCGGTCAGGTTAGTTAACATAAGGACTTTTCGTTTATTGAATTTGTCTGCGATCTTTCCACCAGAAATACTAAAGAACAGTGTGGGAAGAAATTGAAGCGCAGTAACAACACCAAGATATGAACCACTATTTGTGAGTTCGAGAATCAACCAAGCTTGGGCAACGCCTTGGGCCCAGGTTCCAATATTGGAGATGAAGTTTGCTGAGAAAAGTATTCGGAAGTTGCGATGCTTAAACGATCGCAACGTTCCCATATGACGAGTCTAGTATGCTTGCCGTCATGCGCAGCGCGATACCAATCATTATCGCCGGAATAGTTCTGTGGACCATCGCACTCATCATCGCAATTATCGTGAATGCATTAGCGAAGATAATTTTGACTTGTGTACTTGGAATAACTCTTGGATTCATTGGAATCCGTTACACCAAGCGTCGAGCGAATCGTGAAGGTAAGTAACTAGCCTTCGATTTCTTGGGCGATGCCACGAAGAACTTTTGCTACTCGAGCAGCTTCAGCTTCACTTGGATAACGTCCATGGCGTAAGCCATTTCCAACGCGATCGAGCATCTTGATTGATTCTTCAATAATGACAGCAAGATCGTCCGCACCTGCCTTTGAATTAGCAAGAGATGGTGGCGCGTCAATGATGCGAACCGATAGAGCTTGTGGACCTTTACGACCCTCAGCAACTCCAAACTCCAACTTCGTTCCAGGCTTTACTGTGGCGACACCTTCAGGAAGTGCAGAGGCTGCAAGATAAACATCTTCACCTTCATCAGATGAGATGAAGCCAAAACCTTTTTCGAGGCTAAACCATTTAACGCGACCGACTGGCATGACGGGTGCCTCCTTGAATTAAATATCGTGTAGGTGTCGTGTGCGCCGCGCTCTGCGGACAGGGGGCTAGTTTATCGCCTCAGAATGCGCGCCGCATCCATGATTTACAGAGACCACACGCGCATCCTCAGGTGAAATCGCATTTGCGCAGACTCCGAATGCTTGGCGGAATGAACCCGCAATCGGCAGATAAAAACCACACGTTCCACAATTCTTCGGCGCATATTGCGCGATTGGTGCATTCGGGCCACGGTCACCTTCTATCCAACGCTTTGCAGCTTGGTCGCGCCCTTCAATAGAAAGTACACGAAGTCGTCCCGCACCTAGTTCAAATAATTCATGGAGATCTAATTCTTCATCGGTGGGCAAGACCGCACTAGCCGGCACAAGTCGTGCGTCATCAGCGGCAGTAGGAACAATCGTTCCGACTCCAACATCGTCAGCGGTGATGCGACTGCTGTAAGGAATCCATTCGGGAGCTAATAAAGCTTCAGCGCCTGGGAGAAGAACCACGTCGCAAATTGTTGGTGCGCTATGAGAATCCACTTTCGCAACTGTGACAGCCCAATGCCAGCCTACATATCCAGTCAAAAACGCTTCAAATAAATAAGTAGCCACATGATCATCATCGGACTCAACAGAAATCTGAGCGCCAACAAACTTCTCATTCTTTGCATCTTCTATTGCGGCCGCACGCGCCAGGTCCGATACATCAAAAGGATTGATTAACCCCATTGAACTTTTCTTCTTTACTGTTCGCGCCATAACGCACGATGTTATCGCGGTTTGGCAAAAATAGCGAAAATTTTGAAATGACAATTTCTTTCAGGATCAGAAAGAGCGCAACAGGCAATAAATCAAAAGAACGCTTGAAGAACCATGGCCCTCCCTTAAGGACCATCCATTCGATTTTTTTCCATCGAGACATCTGAGGGATATTTATTGGCTCTATAGTTCGTACTTTCACTCCGAGCTTACTCAGTTCCGACAAGGCTGTTTTCGCGAGTAATACATGCCCTTGGGGTCCAGGATGGAGTAAATCGACATGCCAATTCTTCCTTTCATTCACTCCTTCCATTTCGCGCGCCTTGATAGAAATCATCGGAAATCGCGTAGCTAGTTCTTCATAAACAGCGTTCACGCATTCCACGCGTTTCAGAAGAGCGCTTTCCAACGCCTTCGGGAGCTGCAAAATCTTTGAAGGATCGTGAAGTTGTAAGGTGATTACATGCGTTCCTATTGAAGTCAATCCTGTGAGAATTTCGACCAAATTATTACGGAGTCGGATAGGACAGAAGTTATTGCGTAGCATGTCATTGCCGCCTACGACCACGACTGCGATATCTGGCTTGAAGTGCCGGGCAATAGGTAATTGGTGTTCTACCAATTCAGAAGACTTAGCGCCTGGTCGAGCTAGATTGAGGTAGGTCAATGGAGATTCAATCGCGTCTGCAATTCGAGCAGCCCATCCGAATGGTCTGTCGGCGAGAATGACATCGCCAGTTCCATAGGCGGCACTGTCACCCATGACAACAAAGTTAAGAGTTTTCTTCATGCGGCTCGCGCTCCGGCAATCTCAGCGTTCCCTAATTTCAGGAGTTCTTGCACAGTTCGGTCCCACGAATATTCCAATGCTCGATTGCGCGCCGCTAACCTTAATGAAGGTCCGCGAAGAATTGACGTAATCTTCTCCGCAAACTCAAATTCATCCTTGGCCGTAGCGCCACATTTTTTTGAACCGTTTTCGTCGAGAAGTTCGCCCACCGCAGAGCGAGAATTTGCCACAACAGGAGTCCCGCAACTCAAAGATTCGAGCGCGGAGAGGCAGAATGTTTCGAGTGGGCCAGGCGCAAGAGACACATCCGCGCCACAGAGAATATCCGCGATTTTTGCGGGGTTTGCGATGTATCCCGTAAAAGTGACAGGTAAGCCTGCTGCATCCTTTTTCAATTTTTCGGATAGTGGACCGCCACCAATTACGACCAGTCGCGCATCTATTCCAAATTTCTCCCTTAAGACGCGAAGCGCTCCTAGAGATATATGAGGATCTTTCTCCGGCGATAGGCGACCGCAATGGACTAGAAGAAATTGTGAATCTACCAATAATTTTCGACGGAGTATCTCGCTTCTCCTCTCCGGGGAGAAGGTGGAAGAGTCCACACCGAGCGGTATCAGCCTGAGATTAGAAACCTTCAAATTCTCGAACTCTCGCGCCGCAAATCGCGTGGTTGCAATTACGTAATCAAATGCCCGCGATAGGCGACCATTGTGCCAGTCCGCAATTTTGGCAAAGAAGTTTGGAGCTGGTAAAAATTTTGCAAATAGGCCTCTCAGGGTTTCATGACTGAAAACGAGCGTCTCAATACCTCTCTTTCGCGCCCACGGACCTATGAACAACAGTGTAAAACGATCAGAACATTCAATTCGGTCTGGTTTATTCATGATTATGGCTTGTTTAATCTCTCTTTTACTCTTGAAGATGCGATAGCCGCCCGAGAATGGCAATTCACGACTCGAGAGATAGAGTGCGGTCCCGTATGCGGTAGTAGTTTGTGACAAATGAATTCCAGGAACTACGAATGTAAATTGATGTCCCGCTTCTTGATATCTCTTTCCTAAATCATGAATTGTCGTCTTAATTCCGCCAGATTTGGGCCCATAAAAGTTGGCAATATGCAGAATCTTCATGATGCTATCGGGTTTTCCGATAGTTCGCGTTGTGCAAGTATCGACTGATAATGAGATATCAATTCGCTGTTTACTGAATCCCAACTGCGATTTTTCACTGAATTGCGTGCATTAATCTTGAATTCACTGGAGAAAAGCGAGTTCCAATGGTCATCACTAATTTCCTCCAACGAATGCGGCTTTGACATATCTACAGTTAATCCGTTAAATCCATCTACAACGAATTCCCTTACCGCGCCTTTTTTAGGTGCAATTACCGGCACTCCTGAAGCGAGAGCTTCTTGCGCAGCTTGACAGAAAGTTTCGTGCTCACCGGGATGAATGAAGCAATCAAAATTTGCAATAGTTTCAGCTAGTCGTGTGCCGGTGAGTTTACCCGCGAAATGCGCTTGTGGCATTAACTCTTGTAGGTTCAATCGCTCTGGGCCATCCCCTACAATCTCAATTTGAAACCTTGGGTCGTTTGCAAGTTGTGCCAGCTTGTGAATCCCCTTTTCTGGCGCAAGCCGACCAACAAATCCTAGAATCTTTTTCTCTCTACGAGCTGCATCAATGCTTCTTCTCATTGGATTAAAAAGATCTAAATCAACCCCGCGACCCCATCTTGCAATCGACGTTATCCCAAGCTCTTTCAAGATGTTGGTTGCATATTGAGAAGGTGCAAGGTTTAATGTTGCGTTCCCATGAATACTTTTGACTAATTGGTTTATTCCATGAGAAGCAAATCCGATGCGGTAATGTCTGGAAAATCCAACGAAATCTGTCTGGTAGGCAGCGATTGTTGGAATGCCCAACCGACTACACACACGTTGAGCAAATGCGCCCATAAATGCTGGTGATGCCAAGTGAACAATATCGGGCTTGTACGCGCGCAGTACGCGTTCAATTGTTGGACTGGGTAACGCGACTGATAAAGCGTTTTTCAAGTTTACTGCTGGCAATCTGACGATCTTTGACACTTCATAAGTTTCTGGAATTTGTCCACCATCCGGTGCGATGATCAAAACATCATGACCATGAGAAAGAAGTGACTGTCTTGCTTGAATAACCGAATTAGTCACGCCATTGATGCTCGGCAAGAACGATTCGGTGATTATTGCTATTCTCACGTAACGAAATTGTCACTTTTTTCCTTACAATCTAGGGTCTCTAAGGTGAAGTGTCATAGTCGCTTTGGTAAACTTCCTCATCGGCATTCGATTAAAAGTTTTGCGTTTACTTAAAGTTCTACTTCCGTTCAAATTGAACTCTTAAAGTGCGCACGTGACGAAACCGTCAGTAATCATGGTGACCAGCAACGGGGTTGGGGCAGGACATCTCATCCGAGCAAGCGCAATAGCTCGAGAATTACATCCACACGCTCGGCCCATCATTTTCTCAATGGCGTATTCGGTTCTAGAAGTTGCCTCCGCACTAAATCTCGAGTGTGAATATGTACCCGGTCGCGATAAAGGTTTGATGATTAAAAAGAAGTGGGATCGATATTTGCGAGATAGGCTCGTTGCGCTCATCGATGAAACTGATGCAAAAGTCGTAACATTTGATGGGGTTGTGCCTTACTCAGGCATCGTAGCGGCGAAATTTGCGAGACCACATATCAATTTAGTCTGGATTCGCAGGGGAATGTGGCAGCGTAAACCGCAGGGAGTCTTACTTGGTTTGCAATCCAAACTCATGGATTACGTTATTGAACCTGGCGATGTAGCAAGAAGTGCTGATCGCGGTCCAACGAAGTTAAGAGCTGAAGCCTTATTGATGAATCCAGTCTCACTGTATGACCGAGGTCGTGCGTATAGCCGCCACAAAGCCTGCGAAATTATGGGAGTTAGTCCAGAGAAGCCTGTGGTTCTTGTTCAAATGGGAATTGGTAGCACAGATCTCAACCAGAGAATTTCCGCTGTCTTTAAGGGTCTAGCTTCATGGCCCGATGTACAGATTGTGATGGCACGAGAACCTAGAGGTGAAAATGGAGAATCTCTTCTGCCAGAAAACATGACAGCCACAGTCATTAGGTATTTCCCTCTGGCCGATCTGCTCCATGGTTTTGACGCAGCAGTGTGCGCGGCTGGATACAACAGTGTTCACGAAAATATCCCTGCGGGATTGCCAACCTTATTCATCCCAAACAATCGTGGGACCGATGATCAGCGTGCACGGGCACAATGGTGTGCCGACAATGGTCTGGCGCTTTATGCAGATAATGATTCGCTTGAGGAAATAGAACACCAAAGTTCAAAGCTTGCTTTTCCGCTTTTACGTCACCAGCTAATCACCCAATGTCGTCAGGTTCCATCTTTAAGTGGAGCATTCGACATCGCGGAGTTAGTACGTTTTATGACTCATGATTCCTACAGCGCCTTGGTAAACAAGCGAGTCCATTTCCAACGTTTCATCGCTGTAGCCGCTTATGCTCGAGGTCCACAATTTTACGCTCGGCGAATTGTGAATACCGGTCTGCGAGCGCTCGCAATAACTTTCCGGACTCTCTTTCCTCATAACGATGCGGAAATACCGAAAGAAGAAGCGGTATTCAGTGACTCAAGAAACTTCAAACTTCTTGATAAATACATTCGTGGTTCAGTGCGCTTTGAGCATATTCTTAACGGTGCCTCTCCTACATATGTCGCGCAACGTAAAGCTATAGCTCGGAACGCATATGGAGAATTAGAAATCACTCCGATTACACATCGCATTGAGATTGAAACTTTCCTACGTTACGCCTCCTAAAAGTTTATGACTCTCTCTGCTTTACATTATTTATAGATTACTTGTGAAAACAAAAACCCAGGGCGCCCCTCGTGACACCCTGGGTTTTCGGCTAGGTGTCAGCGTTTGAAGATGGATTCCCAATCGCCAATTGTCATCAGGTAGTACTGACCCCCTTCGAGCGCCGCATTGTTCAGTTCTTTTTGAGCCACAGGGCTGCGTACCTTGTCCGGACGTGCAGCAATAACTCCAGAAGTATGAACTTGGGCATTGAATAAGAAGTATGTGTTCTTATCGTTCTTACCTTTGACTAGATCAGTCACATCAATAATTCCACTTGACTCTTCATCAATAGTCATGAACTTAGATCCAGTTTTGGTGAAATACGCAGGATCAAACTGAGCAACTGTTGCCATTGCTCCATCTTTTATTCGATACGCAATGACACGTGCTAAGGCATCGTTATTACCTGGATCCTCTTGAATCATTACTACGCCACTCTTTGTCACAGCCATATTGTCTGGTTTCGATAGATAAAGCGACTCTCCGCCATTGAGCAACATCTCAAGTTCTGCGCCCAAAAGAGGATTTTGAGCATCTTTAAATGTTAGTCGCCATAAAGCACCGCCGTCTCGAGAAGTTGTTGGCAGCGCAGGATTTGGCGCTGTTGCTACAGGATCTTTATTCGATTCTGTCGTGAGGAAGTAGTAAATGTTCGGATTGTTTGGATCCCATTCACCATCTTCAACTCGGGCAAATTCTGAGCCAGCATTTGTGACAGATTTATCGAAATCCGAAATTGATTGGTTCCAATTGACCTCTTTGAAATCGACTGCTGTTTTCTTATTCTTTCCAATCGTTGTTCTAAAGACGTTGTCATTCGCTGCCGAAGGAACGTTTAGTACGTATAGCTTTCCATCCGCTAAACCTGCTTTTTCAAAGGCGTTTCCGGTGGCTTGCTTTTGGCCAACCCACATCTTGACGTGGCTATTAGTCGCAGATCCATCTTCATTACCCATTACGACAGTGTTTTTGCCAGGTTTTGGATTCGTTAACAGATTCTCCCATGACGCCATGCCGATTCCTGGAAATTGATAACCAGTTCCATTCATTTCAAAGACGAAACCGCGAGATGCGTCACCAGATTCTTCACCCGTTAAGAAAAGTGCTCCGTCATAACCAATCTTCTTGCCATTCTCAGTGAATGAGAATGTTCCGGCCGGTGCAAGATTTGCTGAACAGAAACGGCTTAAACCCCAACCGAATGTCCCGGCGGGAGCATCAGTGGGACCAGCACCTACGGGATTAGAAGTCCACTTACCTTCTTTGTAATTCCAGAAGTTTACGGTTTTGATGAAATTGTTATCTGCATCTTTAAAGAACTTCAAGCGAGGATTGTAGGTAAATGTTGTAATGGAAGCTCCCCATGGTGAAGTTAATGACTCTCGTGCTTTTGCTGCCGAAGTTGAGTGCTCAAACACAGAGAAGAGCTGGAGCATTCCATTATCCATTTTGTGCGCTCCCATTCCATCGGGAATTCCCTTAATAAGGTTCCCGCTTATCTTGTCTCCCGCGGTCGCTAAAACCTTGAGCTGTACCGCGTTGTGAGATGACAGAACATAGATAGGAGTGTTGTTGGCTGCATAGGCGGCCGATGTGCTGAAAGAGACGGCCAATGCGAGTGCGCTGACAGTCCCAAGAAGTTTCTTTTTCATTTTTCCCCTTTTTATTGAGAGCGCAAAGGATTGCTCTCGCGTGCCACAGGATTCGGGAGGAAAGCAATCAACAGGAAAATGTTTGATGAACGCCCGCAGAATAATGACTAACAAGACGACGGATGGTCGGAGAACTCAAAGTTAATAACGAGTGAAAGCCGGATACCACCATTAGAGTTCCACTGTGCGATTAGGCGTTCTTGATGTTGGTTCAAACACTGTTCATCTACAAGTCGTTGATGCTTCGCCTGGAGCTCGACCAAATCCGAACATCAATTACAAAGAAGAAGTTCGACTAGCCGAATATCTCTCCGAAGATGGATTTGTATCAGCAGAAGGAACGCGACTATTGCGGGAGGCGATAAGGCGATCTCTACATGAAGCCAAAAAGGTTGAAACGGAAGAATTGTTACCTTTTGCTACGTCGGCACTACGAGAAGCAAAGAACGGCCCAGACATAATTGCCAAAATTAACGAAGACTTCCAGATTGATCTTCAGGTACTGAGTGGAGAAGATGAAGCGAAAATTACTTTTCTCGCCGCTCGTCGCTGGTATGGATGGTCCAGCGGTCGCCTACTTATGGTTGATATTGGCGGTGGTTCTTTAGAACTAGCTGTTGGCGTTAACGAAGTTCCAGATGTTGCCATGTCTCTCCCCCTTGGTGCTTCGCGACTCACAAAAAATCATTTAGAGGGTGACCCATTTACTAAGAAATCCATACGAAACCTTCGTGATCATATTGAAGCGAATTTGGCAGAAGTACTTCCAACGCTTTTAATGCATCAAGAGACAGATCGAGCAATTGCGACGAGCAAAACTCTACGCACACTCGCGCGCTTGTGCGGTGATTGGATTGACGGGAATGGAAAGAAATTGAGGATTGATTCGCTCCGCAAGATCACACCAAAACTTGCTGATATGACCCAAGAGCAAAGATCGGAACTTCCAGGGGTCTCCATTACAAGAGCTAGACAAATAACCGCAGGAGCTTTCGTGGCTGAGAGTGTTATGCGAAGTTTAGATATTCAAGAGCTTGAAATATGTCCTTGGGCGCTACGCGAAGGAATTATCTTGAAATGGCTCGATTGGATGGAGTCTTAAATTCTGGGTCCCGGCAAATACTCCACGCTTACAACTTCTCGATCAACGTGGTGAGCCACCCAAGCATCTCCCGGTTCAAGTTTAATATCAGAAACATCAACTCCAAATTTATTTACGAAACTTGAAATAACCTCCGGAAGAATAGGGTTGTGACTGCATACCAGAACAGGGTAATCATTTACCAAGAGTCGATGAATGTATTTGATTGGTCGCTCATGATCTCGATTAAAAACTTCTTCAGAGAGACTATCTGTGAAAAAGAAGTCAATATTCATTGAGCGAGCCATTGGGGTGATGGTCTCGTAACAACGAACAGCGCTTGATGAGTGCATCTCTTCAATCGCATAAGGTTGAAGGCTAGATAGCAGACGTCGCGATTGACGCTCGCCGTAAGAACTCAAAGGTCGATCTGTATCTTCACCTGCCCAATCACTTCGCTCAATTGCTTTGGCGTGACGGAGCAGGATCAAGGGCTTTGTGTCGAGATCAATTGCAAGAAAATCCTTGATTATCTTCTTATCCAATTCTCGTGACAGGAAGTTCTGAGCCTCAAGAATTGTCATCCAACGAACTTCGTCAACCTCTCCAGGATTGGGAGAGCCTCGCTCAGATAAGAATTTTGCAGACCAATAGGTCACAGTCTTAGGTACATCGCCTACAGAATATGAAATGGCTCCAATCTTCGGACCAAAACGAACTTCAAATCCTGTTTCCTCCATAGTCTCTCGATAAGCACACGCAATAAGGGATTCATCACCTTCTACCTTGCCCTTCGGTATCGACCAGTCGCCATATTTCATCCGATGGACCAAAGCTATCTCTACTTCGTCATTGGCATTTCTTCGCCATACTACCGCTCCAGCGGCAGAAATTTGATTAATATCTGACACGCCAAACCTCCATTAATCTATCTTGAATATCGATCAGAGTCTCGCCGGTATCTCGCGAACCTACATAACGCCATTCACCA
>Ga0214923_10006461_pt1 | contig 13166 bp, 16 predicted proteins | sample LL1510_MetaG_FD_177993 | JGI IMG/M metagenome (GOLD analysis project Ga0214923, IMG submission 177993) | Freshwater microbial communities from Lake Lanier, Atlanta, Georgia, United States - LL-1510 | ecosystem: Environmental > Aquatic > Freshwater > Lake | place: USA: Georgia | collected...
TATTTCTTAGAGAAAATTCTTAACTCAAACTGAATTGGTTGAAGTTTATAAAGATGTGTGGCGAATATTCTATTAAACTTATTGATTCTATCTATAACATCTAAATCGGTTGGGAGAGGTTGATAAATTTGGTTAAAGTAGTTTTCAATCCAATTGTGTGTACTTGATCCTACTTCATTAGCTCTGACATTTTTATCTTTCCACTCTTTTAAGAGCCACTCTTGAGGCACTCCTAAATCATCTGATTTCTTTTTAGACCAAAATTCTTCATCAAAAGGTTTGTGAAAGTTTTTTAAGAAAGTAGTTACAGAAGTATATTTCTTACCGTTATAAGTATAACGATGCCATTGTGGCTCGAATTTAAAATTAGGATCTTGAAAACAAGTTAATCGTTGGCGTATTTCTGATACCATAAAAATTTTATATTCTAAACTATCAAAATAGTTTTCAGATTATATATAGAATATGAAATTAGACCTACACGGCAAATCACATTATGAAATCTCCAACTTAGTTGACCAGTTCATCTGGGAAGGCATGTGTCGTGGAAAACACGAAGTCGAAATAGTCACAGGTAATTCAGATAGAATGAAAGAATTTGTAATCAACTCAATTAAAGACTACAAAATGGAATACAAGGTTGGTGACTTATGGAATCAAGGGTATATACGTGTTTTTCTCAAATAGTTTTTTTAGTTTAACATCACGATTATCTTCATCAGTCAAGTTTGGAAAACTTCGAGCTTGTCTTTTCAATCTCTGAGAAGAATTAATTAAATCTTCTAAAATATAAAGAAAAGTATTGAAAGTTTCGTCAGTAGGTTTGGCACATTTTTCGAGTATAGTTTGTTGTAGATATTCTATTTTGAAATAGAAATCTCCCGGACTTCTGAAAGTAGTCACACCTGGAGGATATTCATAGATGCTTATAGAAATATTATCAGTAGAACTAAATCCACAGATATAAGTTGAGTTAACAAACTTACTGCTACCTTCGATTCTCAACTCACTTTTAATCAGTGAGTTGAGACGAGGTAAAAGGTTTTGGAGTATCTCGATATTAGACATTCTCAGGTTCGTTTAGTGGAATCCAGGGTGAATACATAAATGACTCAAATATTTTACCTAATTCAGATTTCTTTTTAGGTTTTTCACCACGCATTTTAGCCAAATATTTCAATCTTTGAGTCACTAAATCCTTGTCGTTACAGCCATAATCAGAATATATGTAATCTTCTAATTCGTCTGAATAAGTAGATTCACTTCTTAGGATCCATTTATCAAGTGTATCAGAATAGTTAAGATGTCTTGTATGATAGGTTTTACCATCAACTTCGACTATATCTCCGCGGTAACCATACTCACGGTCTAACTCACAGAATTTAAGGTAATCTCCAGACTCATATCCTCCACAAGAAGTAGTTAAAGTTCTAAAATTGTCTGATGTTTCTTCTGATTTAAAATGATCCGGTTGATAATTAGTAAGGAGGCCGTTATTCATATCAAGCCACTTGAAACTATCAATATAAGGATACTTATTTAGAGACCAATTTTTCAATTTGATGGAGAACTTTTTTTCAATTTCATTAACTCCATCCGAAAATGTTTGACAAGTTGACCAGTTTTGATAAGCTTTGTAAATTATACCGTTATCGGTGGCCCATTTGGCCATGTGATGAAAGTAAATATCATCTTGTATAGTGTAAATTCTGTCCATGACTTTTTCATCACCAATTTGCCAAAGAAGAGCTCTACCTAAAAGTTTTTCATTTGGAGCTAACATAATAAGCATCGAAACCATCGGATTTTTGGTATAAATATCAAAGTATTCTTGACAAGAATTACTTTTCATACAAGAAGATCCAAGAGTTCCATTCTGATTATAATAAGAATCTTGATGATAGTATTTGAGTATGTCATCCCCAGAAACTACTTTGAATTCGATATCTGCTTTAGAGGCAAAAGTTTTGTAGAGATTAGCAAATATCTCTACCTCTTTTGGTGGTATTTCTTTAAAGATCTTACCGATAAAAGCTCCTGGTTTACAAGCAAATCGTTTTGAAGTGGTCCAGTGGTCGTCAGTTCCAGATTTGAAAATGTTTTCAATCCTTTCTTGTGTTAGATAAGAGATTTTAGTAGGATCGTTTTTAGATACACAGATGAAGTTGATAGGTTCATCAACAAGAATATCTTTGTTAAGACGTTTATAAAGTAAAGTTTTAGCAACCTCGGATTTATCCTTAAATATTTCAAGTATATTTCTGAATTGGTCGGAAATAAAAATATCAGATGTCTTTCTCTCGTAATTGGGCATAATTTATGTGTTTTTTACAAATATAATAAAAAAGTTTGAAAAATAAAAATTAGATTTTATTAAATGTTAAAATCCTGATTTCCTTGTCATAGTTAAGTTTTTTAAAAGAGTAATAAAGTTTCTTTCCCTCTTCTGACAATTCACGGAATGAACAAATCCAGGGTTGAATATCATTATTAACTTGGTAAGTAAAATTAGACCAACCAAGTAAAACAGATGATACAAATGGTTTATTGATATTGATTTCAAAGTTATCTTCACCCCTCATAACACGTACAATGTCATTCACTGACATTTTTGAAGTATCAAAGTGTTGTCTGGGTGATACATCATCACCAACAAAATCACCACCAGTGCTAAGTGTGACTTTAGAAAGTTGACTTGATTCAAAATCAATAGCCACAAGATAAACAAAGGTTTTACCTAAGTTTAGTCTTTTAATATTTTTAGAAAAAGGATTTGGAAAATTTACAAATCCTGTTATATCAAACTCTTGCATGTTCTTGTTTTTAGATACCAAGTAATTCAAGTTGAGCGTTACGAACTGCCCATTGAGTAATGTTCATAATCCTTTCAGTTTCACGCTTAATAACGTGAGAATCTTGACGATTAAACAACCTTAAATAGGTTTGAAAAGCCCAGAAAGCATCCAGGTAGAAATCATTTTTGATGTCTAGTGTAAGACGGTCAGATGGAGTTCTTAAAGTGGTTCGTTGGTCATTAGTTAAATTCAAACGACCTTCTGAGTTGTAATAGATAATGTTGTTTTTAAAAGCATCAAACCTCAAGTGATTTGTCTTAACATCTGGGTCCTCAACGATAATATCTTTTAGTTTAGAAAGAGATATACGGTGTCCAACGAGAGATTTAATCAGTTCGATTTGTTCGTTGAAAGTTTCGTCATTCAGACCAGTTGATGCCATTTCAGCAGCTTCGGTTACACCACGAAGGTGTTTCTTAACCAATCCGATGTTTTTGACTGAATTGATAATGTAGAGGTTTTTAGCCTCAGAGTAAAGTCCGGCGTTGAAACTCAACTTACGTGATTTATCAGAAGAGTTAAGTATGAAAAAGGATTTGTGATATTCAACACCTTCGATGGTAATTGTATCAGAAAGTAGAGTAAGATATTGAATACCTTTTTTGATTTGGAAATCGTATTTTACAATGTTAAAGTTTTTCTCGATTAATTCGAGTTTATCGAGTAAATATTTTTTTATATCAAAGATTTCATATCGTTTAGATACATTAGAAATCGCAACTACTCTATCACGAAATTTAGTGATAACTTGTCCACTTTCATTGAGTGAAATTGAGATTGAGTTGATTTTATCAACTAGTTCTTGTTTGTTATAAGTTATATATCTGCTCATGTTATGATTTTGTTTTACAAATATACGGAATTTTTTTGGAATAAAAAAGTGGTGGTTTGAAAAAATAATATATACTCAAAAAGTATCTTATACAATGTCATTAGGATTACCCGAAATTGGAACTGGTTCGAATTATTTTTCACAATACGATTCAGATATAACAGGATTATTATCAAGAATTTATGATAATAATTCAAATGTGATTTTAGCAAAAGATGTTCGTGATCCAATCTGGACACTTTGGAACAAAATTTCAGGTCTTTCTGCATCATTAGGTTCAGCCTCATTAACTTACACACTTGGAACTCCATCAAGTATTTCTTTAGGTGGTATTCCAGAGGGAAGTACTTTTAGTAATGCGACTCTAACACAGCTATTTGACCAGATGTTACTTCCATATGTGGCACCTGTTGTAAACAATTTCGGACCAAGTGTAACTGAGAAACAATTTGGTGATACTACCGGACTAAATTTAACATTCTCGATTAACGTAGGCTCTTTGCCTTTAGATAACCTATATAAGATTAGATTCACAAGTCCTAACCCAGCTTCTCTAATTCCAAGTATTTCTGTAACTGGTAATGATCCTGAAACCGGAACTACCACTAACTTTTCATTGACGTATAGTACAGCAACTATAAGTGTAGTAAGTTATGCGGTGGCTACCATGAGTTTCAAAGAGACTGGAGGTTTAACATTTACTTTTTCGACATCGATTGCTCAAAAACACAAAAGATATTACGGACAAATTACAATACCTGGTGGGTTCACTCCAAGTAATTCAGCGTCTGTTTTAGCAGTCAGTGCTTATCTTTCAGATTTGAAAATAAAAGGATTGAGTTATTCTGAGTTATCAACTAATGTCAATTTTAGCCAAGCTGTAGATTTTAGTTCATCAGGTCAGTATTTTATATTTGCAGCACCTACGATATTTGGATTTAATTATCCAGTTGGATTTTATATTGATAATATCTTTACTCAAAATTATACTAAGATTAGAAGTAATTCAAATTTAACGAATGAATTTGGATATGTTGCTCCTTATGATGTCTTCATACTGAATGATAAATTTATTGATGGTGCATTAATCAGCACTATACCTTTACCAGCGGGTTACCTTAGCAGTAACTTTAACAATGTTATAAACTCTGTAATTATAGGAGATCAAGGTCCACAAGGTGCTACTGGTCCGTTCGGGGTCGGCGCAACTGGTTCAACTGGTCCTCAAGGGGCTACTGGTCCTCAAGGTGTTACTGGATCAACTGGATTTCAGGGAGCAACCGGTCCTCAAGGAGCAACTGGGCCTCAAGGTGTTACTGGATCAACTGGACCACAAGGAGCTACTGGTTCACAAGGAGCTACTGGTCCTGGTGTTACCGTTGGTGGTGCGACTTGGTCTTTTCAATTAAATGATGGAAATTCCGGATTGACTGGTGTAGGTTATTTTGATTTCAATAATCAATCTATCAATATTAATACTATTATTTCTAAAACATCCTCATACTCAACTATTATTGGTTATGCCTCTGGTACTAAAAATACCGGTAATGGCAACACATTTGTTGGTTGGGCGACTGGATACACTAATAGCACAGGTACAGTGAATGTTTTCGTTGGTGTTGGAGCAGGTAGTGCAAATACAACTGGTTCGTATAATACCTTTTTAGGTGGAGGTGCCGGTCTTTGTAATACTACTGGACAGACAAATACCTTCTTGGGTGAGGTTGCCGGAGAACAAAATACAACTGGAAATCACAATACATTCGTTGGTTCTAATGCTGGTAGAAACGCCTTATCAGCTAGTTTTAATACTTTTGTTGGCTCAAGAAGTGGAGCTACTAACTCTTCTGGTTCTTGTAATACATTTATGGGCTATCTATCAGGATATAATAATCGAACTGGATGTGAAAATGTCTATATTGGTAATTCATCAGGATTTTCATCTACTCAATCTTGTGGTAATACTTATGTTGGTCACTTATCCGGTGCTTTGAATACTTCTGGTTTTTTAAATACTTTTGTTGGTAATTGTAGTGGATGTTCTAACACATCTGGTCAACAGAATACCTTTTTAGGTCAAGTATCTGGATCATCGAATACAACAGGAAATTACAACACATACTTGGGGTGGGCAGCTGGTTCTAGTGGCACTTCATCTTGCTCCAACACGTTTGTTGGATACTGGAGTGGAGGTTACAACAAGTGTTCAGACAACACTTACGTGGGTAACTACACGGCAAATTGTGTGAACTGGGGTCTAAGAAATACTTTTGTGGGTAAAGATGCCGGTGCTAACATTAACCAATATACATCTACTTATTGTAGTATAGATAACATATTTTTAGGATATCAAGCTGGTGTCTCATCAGGAAATACTTGTCTTAGTATTTATATCGGTTGTCGTACAGGTTATAACGCCGGTGTTTATTGCACATCAACTTGTAATATCTTCATAGGTGCTGAGTCTGGTTACAATACTCATAATTCTTCAAATATTGCAATAGGTAATAAATCATTGTACTTAGGAACTATGAGTTCTAACACAGTTGCGATTGGACACGGTTCTGGCTACTGTAATGGTGGTAGTAATAACGTATTTCTAGGAGAAAATACAGGATATAATGGTTTAACTACTGCAAGTTGTAAAAACGTTTTTGTTGGAAATTCTGCCGGATTCAAAAATCAAAATGAACTTAATACTTTTATCGGATCATGGGCCGGATATGGTGTTACTGGTTCTGGTTCACTTGGTAAATGGAATACTTTTGTTGGAGGATGTGTAGGTGCGGGTGGTGCAGCTGGTGCTGATAATACTGGTTTGTTGAATGTGGCTATGGGACATCTTTCATTCTTTGGAAATACCACAGGTTGTTGCAACACAACAATAGGTGCTGGTTCTGGTCAATGTAATACAACTGGTAATTGTAACACCTATATTGGTTCGGGAGCAGGATCTTCAAATCAGACAGGAAATGGCAATATAAGTATAGGACACCTATCTGGATCGAGTGCAACATCTTCAAACTCGAATGTGTTCATAGGTGTTTTCTCAGGTTGTAATAATACAAGTGGAACTTCTAACACTTTTGTTGGAGTGAATACAGGTAGATGTAATGCTTCTAATACTTGCAGTGTAATTATAGGAACTGATGCTGGTTGTAATGCTACAGCAAGTTTTGCTGTAATAATAGGAAATCAAGCTGGCGTTTTATCAAATTTTTCAGGTAGTGTTTTAATCGGATATCAAGCAGGTATGTGTAACTCAGCTACTGGTTCTGTGTTTATTGGATTATGTTCTGGAGCTGTTAATACTGGATCTTGTAATACTTTTGTCGGTTTAAATTCCGGTTTTAAGAACACCACAGGATGTTTTAATACTTTTATGGGTGCTGGTTCTGGTGCTAATACTACTACGGGTCTTTTAAATACTTTTATTGGATATATAGCAGGATGTGATAATATAAATGGTTGTTCAAATGTTTATATAGGATATCGAACAGGTTCGAGTAATACTAAGGGTTGTAATAATACATATGTCGGTTCTAGTGTAGGATTCTCACCAACCGAGGGAAATAACAATACTTTTATTGGATCTGGAGCTAATTCTCGAGGTTATGATAATGTGTTAGTCGGACAAAGTGCCGGTGGCCTTGGTTTGACTTTTTCGAAGTCAGTAATTATAGGGTCAGAAGCTTTTTCTTGTGGTTTAGCTAGCTCATGTTCTAATTTAGGTGAAAACGTTTTTATTGGATTCGCATCGGGTAGATATCAGGGATTCGCACATTCAAATGTTTTTATCGGATGTTCAAGTGGTCAAGGTTCTACTACCATTGCAGGCTCTTCACCTTTCATAACTCTACCAGATGGATCTACGTTTAGTAATACAAGAACAATATCAGCTACATGGTCTTCTAAATATAATGTAATTATAGGTAACGACACTGGTAACAGGATAACTGGAAGTGGTTCCATTTATATTGGTTCTGATATTAATCCAAGTTACTTAGCCTCGAAAAATACAATTATAGGACATCAAGCTCTAACCAATATAGGATGGGAAGATTGTTACAGAGGAAGAACCGCATCTTTCAATACAGCTTTAGGATTCAACGCCGGAGCTAACGTGAGAAATTCTTTACATAATACATTTATTGGATACTTATCGGTAGGCACTTCAAGTACTACTAATTCTGATTGTAATTGTAATAATACTTTTGTTGGTTCTCTTTCAGCTTACAACTTATTGACTGGAGTTGATAATACTACTCTTGGTTATTCTTCTGGTTATTATTTTAAAAACGACAATAATAGAAATACATTTATAGGCACTAATGCTGGATTCACACAGTCAACTTCGAATGTATGTAACTCAATTGCGATTGGTGTTAGTGCAAGTGTTTGGAAATCGGGTCAATTATCAGTTGGTTCATCAACTTCTTGTATAAATACTGGAACAACAGCTTCAACTTGTGGAGCAGGTGTAGTTCCAGCAAATGCCTCAGCTTTTTTGTGTGTGACTGTAAACGGAACAGAATATAAAATACCACTTTTTACATAATGATACTAAAATTTGAAGATTTCATATTTGAAGAATACAATGCTACTGATCCGATTATTGAATTAAATGACACGGGTAAATTAGGTATTATTCTTCTTGGTGTTCCAGGTGCTGGTAAGTCAACATTCGCTAAACATCATATTCATCGTGATATGAAAAAGTTTTCAACAGATGATGTATCATTAGAATTTACTGGAGATCCTAACAAATACTATCCTAAAGCTTCTGAAATTAATTTGCAAAGACTTAAAGATTACATAAAAACTGGTAAGGACTTTATCTATGATACTACCGGTATACATGAACAAAATGTAGTCAATGTCTATAAAGAGGCAAAGTCAAAAGGTTACAAAGTAATATTTATTCTAATTCTAATTGATAAATCCACTGCCAAGATGCAAAATATTAGACGTGGTAGAATAGGTGGTCATATGGCTGAAGAAGAATATATTGAAGATGTTTATAAAGAACAACTTAGAACTACTAAGAATTACTTGAAACTGAATCCGGATGCTTTTTATATTGCTTTGAGTAAATCTTATGCCACTCCACTTCATGAGTTTCCACAGGTCAAATATCAATTTATGAAGTTTGATGATGAAGGAGTTTTAATGAGAAGACGTAGAAACCAATACGAGTATAGATAGAAGTTAAGAATATAGATATGATTCGTATCTTTCTTCATCATTCAAATTAATTTGAACAGTTATTCTTTCTTTGAACCCTGTCTTAAACTCTACTACAACTAAATTAAGAAATTTTGATTCATCGAAATCGTATAAAATAGAATCAATTTGCATATCTCTTTGGTCCTCTAAAGCTAATTTAGGACCTACTTCAAGTGTCAATTCAATATCATATCTTATTCTTCGTTTTATAAAAGTGATAACTGATTGTCTATATACATTTTCTTGTCGTCTTTGTTCTCTAAATAAAAAAATGGCAAAAACAACTAAACGAGTTATATAATGATGATGTATTTCTTGATAGTCTAATTTCAATTTAAAATCTTGTTAATTTTCTTATCTCTTATATAGTCAATATCTTCGTCATGTTTAGTTACTCTTTCTAAGTAAAGATTAGCCAAACCTACACTACCAGGTATCAGTAAGCCAAACCATAAACTAAGATGTAAAACATCTAATAGATAGTAACAAAGTATCCAACCGCTAATCCAAATAAGTGGTGAAACTAAGATTTTTAACATGGTAGAAGTTCAATCATTTCCTCACACCCGAAAACAGTAGATGTTGTCCTTTTAATATATAGATAAAAAGCGAAAAGTTTATGCCAAAAAAGATGTCTCAAATTGAATTCATAGAAATTTCAAAAATTATTCATAAAGATAAATACGACTATTCTTTTACTGAATATGAGGGATCAAAGGATAATGTAAATATTTTGTGTCCAATTCATGGGGTTTTCTCTCAAAGAGCATTTAATCACCTATCTGGTAGGGGATGTTCAAAGTGTGCTTATGAAATTGCTAGTATAAATTACAGATCCAACAATGAAGAATTTATTAAAAAGTCAAATATAATTCACAATAGATTTTATGATTACGAATTTGTTCAGTATATAAACAATAGAAAAAAAGTAAAGATAATTTGTCCCGAACATGGATTTTTTCAACAGAGTCCGAATTCACATTTATCCGGTAAAGGTTGTCCAAAGTGTAGAGGTTTAAACAAGACAACATCAGATGTTATTTCAAGTTTTGAAAAAATACATAGTGATAGGTATGATTATAGTGAGGTAAATTACAATAGAATGGATATAAAGGTGAAAATACTTTGTCATCAACATGGTCAGTTTTATCAAACTCCACACTCACACCTGAAAGGTAGAGGTTGTCCCGATTGTAATTTATCAAAAGGTGAAGCCGCCATAGAAAGTTTCTTAAAGGAAAATAACTTTGAGTTTATAAAGCAATTCAAATTTGAAAAATGTAAATCTGTGAGAATATTATCGTTTGATTTTTATCTACCAAAACACAACATCTGCATAGAGTACAATGGATTGCAACATTATGAGGAAAATGAATACTTTGGTGGTAAAGAATTTCTAGATGGACAAATAAGAAGAGATGAAATTAAAAAAGAATATTGTGAAAAAAACGGCATTGGTCTTTTAGTCATAAAATATAGTGATGATTTGTTGGAAAGATTAAAGGTTATAAACTCTTTGCCTCTAAATATTTTATGATATATTCTTCTAAATCTTCGAATTTATCAACTAATCTACAATGAAATGGAAATCTATCTACCAGTATTTCTATATTTCCACGTCTCCAGAATCCATTAGGTGTGCAAATAATCATCTGTTTATTCCAATCAAGTGTGTTGATGTAAAGTCCAATTTCCATCATCGAAATTGGTGATAGAGTATCTGGTTGCAGATACATAACTATTAAATCTGCTCTATCTAAACCATCTAATTCCCAGGTCACTTGTTCTTTAAAGTAAGGGTTATCGATAGATTGTTTTTGTCCAGCATCATAATCGTCTCTACGAGGATTTAAGATTCTGATGTCGAAATTATAGCTAGATAGTTTCTGAGTTAACTCAATCTGCCATTCTTTTGCAAAATTCATTTCTATCGATCCTCCTAAGAAGATTGTAAATTTACCATCATTTGGGTATTTTTCGGGTGCTTTATATACTTCCATAATTTATTCTAATAATTTATTTATGTTTTTATCTCGTAAAAGTTGTTGATGAAATGGACACTCTTCACCATCGAATCCGGGCGGCTCATAATACCCAAAAACATTTTTATGTAGTTTAACTTCGGATTTTCTACCAGGATGCCAATCTTCTCTATGCTCAACAATTGCACTACAAACTTCAATATAGATTGGATCTTTGCCAGATTTAACCAAAGTATGTTTTTTATGCTGACACTTATTACAAGATTTGATAATCTTAATAAATCCTGAATTAAGAGGATTTTGAATTTCTATTTCTTCGTAACCTTCCATTATTTCAAAATCTTGTTTATTTTAATTTCTCTAATTTTACTTTTTGTTAAAGCTAGTGATTTATTAAAGGTTTGGTTGCAACTCTTACAATAGTAATTTCCAAATAGTTGAAGATGATTAATTCTATCAGTTAGGTCATTTTCAAAACAATCGGAACAAAAATAATACTTTAATTTGAGTTTTTCAATCTCTTTTCTGAAAACTTCTTCGGAATAAATACGATTATTCATTTATTTTACTAATTATAGATTCTACAATTGAATCCACATTATAAGGACTTCTAATTGAAGTATAATCAATCTCATATTTATCTAATAGGTTCTTATAAGTATCATCTACTTTTTTAGCTCCTTCGATGTCCTGCATTCTACCATTTTGAACATATTCAAAACTTCTTTCTAAGTAAAAAGTCAGATTGTTCATGGCTTTGAATTCCCAGATGACTAATGGTTCAAAATGTGGATTATTGTCGTTATAATAAACAATTGAATTTAAGAGTGGTGAGTCAGTTATAATGACTTTAACTTTATTTTTCAAACGATAAAGGCGATTGTGTTGTTTTGCGAAAATGTAGATTTGATTTCCAATCTTTTTAAAAGATTCTTCCCAAACTAAATCTTTAACATATTCAGGTGCTAATTCAACATCAACACCTGCCATTTTTAATTTGGCAAATAAGTTAGCTGATAGTGTTGATTTTCCGGTTCCGGGTCCTCCTGTTAGATTAATTACTAATGTATCCATATAATTCTATCTTAAATTAAGGATAATGTTTATTAGATAATTAATCAAAAAGATTCATTTTTTTGTAAATTGATTCCCATTCATCTTCTAAAATTCTTCTAAAATCACCTATCTTATTTTCTGGCTTGAGAACTGATGGTACTTCATCTATGAATCTTCCATTACATCTAAACTTTATAGTGTCTCCTTCATCATTTACTTCCACCAGTGGAATATTTAATTTAGATGAAATTGAACTTGCTAGTTGAAAAAATTGATTATCATTTCTAAGATCTATCGACTTCAATTGAACTTTATTATATCCAATTCTAAATTCTATAAAAATCTTATTGTCTGTTTTTTGACGTAGTAAATTTTTTTCAGTGAAACCTTTTTGGAATTCTTCTTGAGTATAAATTTTTAAAGGAGTTTCGTTTTTAAAATAATAATATTTTTTTTCATTTTCAATAAACACAAATAGATGACATCGTAATTGTTTACATAATTCTAAAAGTGCTGATTTTTGTGAAGTTCTTTCAGTTATAATATTTCTAAGTCTAGAGTCTGGCCCTGGTTGTTGTTTTTTATTTTCGACAACTGCAAAAATACTTCCATCTGGTGCGTAAATAAACTCATCGATGTCTATCATTAGATGTCTATCAAGTAAAAATCCATCACCATTTTTCCTACTTCTATGTCCATTAGAAAATGGTGTTCCTAACTGATAGACATTACTTTGACTTTCTTCTATTAAACTAAATTTTATCATACATTATATATTTATTTCTAAATACCTAAAAGGAGAACATGATGGACATATATATACATATAAATTAAATGTCCATCATGGTTCGTAATAAGTTATTAAATGTTAGAATTCCAGAACAACTCTTAAATGAGTATAAGCAATTTTGTGAAGAAGGTTCTTTTACTCTCTCTAAACGTATTCGTAGATTGATGGAACTCGATATCGAAAAGTGGAAAAAGTTCAAACAACAAGAAGCTTCTAAGAAAGAATCTTAATTACTCTTTATCAGTTGCATATTTTATACCCATAATAGTCCCGATGATGGAAAAACTATTAGTTAGAAGTATACCTAAAAGATTAGACCAAGTTGAAGAAACTATCGGATTATCTACACCTTTGATTAAGACAATTGCATAAAGAGTTGTTGATATTATACCTACGCCTAAGATAACACCTAATGCGACCTTCAC
>Ga0214923_10006462_pt1 | contig 13166 bp, 2 predicted proteins | sample LL1510_MetaG_FD_177993 | JGI IMG/M metagenome (GOLD analysis project Ga0214923, IMG submission 177993) | Freshwater microbial communities from Lake Lanier, Atlanta, Georgia, United States - LL-1510 | ecosystem: Environmental > Aquatic > Freshwater > Lake | place: USA: Georgia | collected 2015-10-15
GCAGCAGCAAACAGTTATTGGTGGTTATTTAGGCATACAAGGTGTACAAGGTGTACAAGGTTTTCCAGGTATTCCTGGCGATTTTGCTGGTCAAGGTGTACAAGGTGCTCAAGGTATTCAAGGACCTCAAGGCACACAAGGTGTACAAGGCCTACAGGGATTACAAGGCCTACAGGGATTACAAGGCCTACAGGGAAATCAAGGTACACAAGGTTTAGCTATTGTGTGGCGCGGACCTTACAATCCTAGCGCAATATATATTAAGAATGATGCTGTTTATTATAATGGCAGTAGTTTTATTGTAGTTTCAAATAGTGCTATACAAAATGAAGCACCAGAACTTCCAGGCACAGCAATTACTAATGTACTATACTGGAATAGGTTAGTACAAGGCACACAAGGTGTACAAGGACAAGCCGGTCCACTAGGGCCTAGTGGTAGCCAAGGTATTGGCGGCTATGGTCCACAAGGTATTCAAGGTATTATTGGTCCTATTGGTTATCGTGGCGGAGTACCATATCAGTGGGCAACTAGTATTAGTGCTGGTGATCCAGGTACTGGACGTGTTAGATTTAATAGTGAAAATTTATTAGAAGTTACAGAAATATACGTTGATATAGTAGATTATACTAATATCAATCAAGAATCTTGGATAGAAAGCTGGAATCAAAGTACTAGTCATAGAAAAGGTAATTTGATATTTCAAGCCGCAGAAAGTATAGGCGGTGCTATTGCCATTTTTCATGTATTAACTGCAGAAGACCAAGGCGATTGGTATAAGATTACTGTAGAATATGTTAGTGGTACTTGGCATGGTGCGGTTATAGATTTAAATGATATAATTTCTATGCAGTTTGTACCGGCTGGTATTCAAGGTACACAAGGTACACAAGGTTTAATAGGTAAGTCTTTAAGCTGGATGGGTGCCTATAATTTTAGCGCTAGTTATCAACTAAATGCTTCTGTTAGTTATAATGGTAGTAGTTATGTAGCTGTAGCTCCTGTTCCAGCTGGAGCAGCTCCTGAATTAAATCCTGGAGTAGTAAATGCACAATACTGGAGTTTAACAAACTCGCAAGGTATTCAGGGCATACAAGGCTTACAGGGACCCCAAGGCGTACAAGGTTTACAGGGGCCACAAGGTTTACAGGGTCGTCAAGGTATACAAGGCAATCGCGGGTTTAGAGCTGGCATTTTATATCGTTTCCAAATTGGTAATGATATGACTGAAGCACCAGATGCTGGTAGATTTAAATTTAATATTAGTCCTGTAAATCCCATTACCGGTATAAGTCGTGCTAGTCAAATTACGCAGATGTTAATACATCCTTTTTCTTTTGAAGGGATTGATGTAACTGGCTGGATCGGAAACTTTACACAAAATCCAGCACATCCTGTAGCTGGTCAATTGATTATTCAGCCTGATACTAATGTCTTTAGCGTTGCTGTTAATAATCCCGTACTACTAAATAACGACTATTTAATATTCAATGTTACTGGTTTTAGCCAGGAAATCGGATACGATAGTGGCAATAATGAAACAATATTTTATAGATTACAGATACAATACTTAGCAGGTAAAGCAGATAATTTTGTATTTGGTTCTACAAATGGTGCAGTTTGTTCATTATTTTATGCTAATACAGGTGCTCAAGGTACGCAAGGTACGCAAGGTAGGCAAGGTGTACAAGGTTTACAGGGCATTCAAGGACAGACCGGTGGATTCGGAGGGGCAAGCTTTGATTATACGTTTGATAATGCTACCCTAAATAGCAGCCCACTAGCAGGCAACTTAAGATTTAATAATCTTACACTTGCTAATGCTACACAAATGTACATTAGCAAGCAGCAAGATGGTCCTTTTAGTATTGAGCAGTTTTTATATACAATTAGCTTAAGTACTAGTACAATTAAAGGTCACTTTAGAGTTGGACCTAAAAATAATCCTAGTGCTTTTGCAATGTTTACTATTAACAGCATAGTTGATAGCGCAACCTATTATACTGTTAGCTGTACGTATTTAACGGCAACTGGTGCCGCATTTGTAAATGGTGATGATATAATTATCACTTTTGCTAGAACTGGTGATAAAGGCGATCAAGGTATTCAAGGTGTACAAGGTACGCAAGGTACGCAAGGTATTCAAGGTTTATTAGGCCCTGGCTTAAAGTGGCGTGGTGCTTATGATTTTACAGCTTACTATCAACGCGATGATGTTGTATATTTCAATGGTAATAGCTTTGTTTGTATCTATACTGGCCTATTTCAAGAAGAAGCACCAGAGTTTAGTCCAGGTGTATTAAATACCACATACTGGGATCGCCTAACCGCACAAGGCATGCAAGGCATGCAAGGACTACAGGGCATACAAGGTCCACAAGGTGTACAAGGCCTACAGGGATTACAAGGCCTACAGGGATTACAAGGCCTACAGGGATTACAAGGTTTTAGTATTATTTGGCGTGGTCCATGGCAGCCAAGTACTACCTACGCAGTTAACAATGTAGTTTTCTATGGCGGTAATAGTTGGATCTCTACTGTTGAAAATGTTACATCAATAGAACCAGATCAACCTAGTAGTGGCTGGCAAATATTAACTGCACAAGGTGTGCAGGGTACTCAAGGCTATCAAGGATTACAAGGTATTCAAGGCCTACAAGGTATTCAAGGCCTACAAGGTATTCAAGGCTTAGATGGTATTAGTCATAATCAAGGCTTGCAGGGTATACAAGGTATACAAGGTCCACAAGGTACACAAGGCATACAAGGATATAGTTTTGTTTATCGCGGTGACTATAGTAACCTAGAAACTTATCAGAAAAATGATGTAGTATTCTATAAAAACGAAAGTTTTATAGCTGTCTTTAATATACCATTTTTTGAACAAGCTCCAACTTATGAAGGTGTTGGTGGTCAACAGTTAGTTAATACTGTTTACTGGGATAGAATAAATAAAAGTGTACAAGGTATTCAAGGTATACAAGGCCCTATAGGTATTACCTTTAAAGGCACTTGGAACGCAGATACCTACTTTAATCTAAATGATGTAGTTACTTTCCTTGGTAATTCTTATATAAGTTTACTCAATAATAACTTAGCATCACCGCCTAATGTAACACCAGAATATTGGTCAATACTTACTAGCCGTGGACTACAAGGTATACAAGGTTTTGAAGGTATACAGGGTTATTTTGGTCAAACAGGTCCAGAAGGTCCACAAGGTGAGCAGGGTATACAAGGTGTACAGGGTATTCGTGGTATGTACGATGCTCAAGGTATACAAGGTATACAAGGTATTGCTTTTGTTTGGCGTGGCGAATATAGTCCTTTTACTAGCTATTCAAAAAATCACGCAGTTAGCTATAATGGCAGCTCATGGGTAAGTATTAGAGATGGTCATGTAGGCTTTACTCCTGGTATAGTACCTATTGGTCCTGGTGGCAATCCTATAGAAGATGATATTGCTTGGGAGTATATTAGCACTCAAGGTGTACAAGGACGTCAAGGTATACAAGGCCTACGAGGCATGTACGATGCTCAAGGTATACAAGGTTTACAGGGATTACAAGGCACACAAGGCTTTGATGGTATACAAGGCTTAAAGGGTGAGGGTTTTGTTTTTCGCGGCGAATATAGTCAATTTTATATGGGCTATATCAAAGATGATGTAGTTTACTATCGCGGCAAAGCATTTATATCTGTTAGTATAACACCTTTCCAAGAAGAAGCTCCTGAAGTTAGTGATGGTGTTGTTAATACCGCATATTGGAGATTAATAGTAGATCGTGGTGTACAAGGATTTACTGGCCTACAAGGCTTACGCGGACCCCAAGGCGATCAAGGCTTACAAGGTGTACAAGGCATTCAAGGTATACAAGGTTATAGCATACTGTGGAAAGGTAATTGGAATTCTACTACCAACTACAAGATAAATGATGTAGTTTACTATAACGGTAATAGCTACATAGCTATATTCCCAGACAGTAATGTACCACCTTATGGCGTATTTTTTGGACAAATACCCGAGTATCCAGGCGGCTGGTTAAATACACTATACTGGCAGCGTATGACTGCACAGGGTATACAGGGTATACAAGGTATACAAGGTCTAGATGGTATTAGTCATAATCAAGGTTTACAAGGTGTTCAAGGTGTACAAGGACCACGCGGACCACAAGGCTTACATGGTATGTATGCTGGCCAAGGTATTCAAGGCCTACAAGGACCACAAGGTACACAAGGCTTATTGGGCTTACAAGGTATACAAGGCATCCAAGGTATTGTAGGTGTTGGTTTTGAATGGCGAGGAGAGTGGTTCCCACAAAATCAGTATGAGCAATATGATGTAGTTAGTCACAAAGGTGGTTGGTATGTATCGCAAAACAATTACATATCAAATACACTAAATAATCCAGAAATTATTAATAATACTGGTACTATTGATTTTGATACTCCTATTAATCAAAATATTAAGGTTGGAGATCCATTTTTTGCAATTGGTATAAATACTGGTAGTGGTTTACTAGATGATTATAGTGAAGATGGTTCAATATACTATGTAGCTGGTTATGGTTTAGCTGTAGATTATTATATTAATGGCCATCCATTCTATAAGCCTGGTAGGAGTAGAATTATACTTGCAAAAAATCCAGAGCGTACTATAGGTGTTATAACTATACCAGGTACTCCTACTGGCAGCGGACTCCAAAATATTCCAGGCATACAAAGAATACCTGGTACTGCAACAGGACCAATTACATTTACAGCCCCAACTTACTTACCAAGTTTTCATAATGATGAAAACTTTACCCTAGATATAACCTATAGATTATGGGACAGAGCAGTAAGTCAAGGCATACAAGGCATACAAGGCATACAAGGTCCGCAAGGTTTAAGTGTACAAGGTACTGTAGGTATACAAGGTCCAGCAGGTCAAGGCATACAAGGTACCAGAGGCTTTCAAGGATTACAAGGCGTACAAGGTAATGTAGGTATTCAAGGTCCACTTGGTATACAAGGTGTACAAGGTATGCAAGGCTTGCATGGACTATATGCAGGTCAAGGTATACAAGGTGTGCAGGGTCGTCAAGGTCCACAAGGTACTACTATACAAGGTATTCGAGGTTTTCAGGGCTTACAAGGCACAATTGGCAGCCAAGGTATTCAGGGTACACAAGGTTTACAAGGTACTAGTGGTAGTCAAGGTTTGCACGGTATGTTTGCTGGCCAAGGCGTACAAGGCGTACAGGGTCGTCAAGGCTTACAAGGTCGTGAAGGACCACAAGGTCGCGCAGGTCCACAAGGTATTCAAGGCTTTAGAGGCATACAAGGTATACAAGGCAATCCAGGTATACAGGGCTTACATGGAATGTACGCTGGTCAAGGTATTCAAGGCATACAAGGTGGCCGTGGCATACAAGGCAATCAAGGCGTACAAGGCGGTTTAGGTCGTCAAGGCATACAAGGTCAGTCTGGTGGTCAAGGTTTGTATGGTATACAAGGTTTCCAAGGTACACAAGGTATTCCTGGTGAATATGCTGCACAAGGTATTCGCGGCTTTCAGGGTCCTAGTGGTCCACAAGGCCCACAAGGTGTACAAGGTACTAGAGGCTTTCAGGGTATACAAGGCAGCGGCGTACAAGGTATACAAGGTGCTAGCGGTGTTGCAGCGTTTCAAGGTGGCATAGGTCCAGCTGGCCCAGCAGGTACTCCAGGTGCTCCAGGTGCTCCAGGTGCTCCAGGTGCTCCAGGTGCTCAAGGTGCTCAAGGTATTGCCGGTCAGTTTGCAGGCCAAGGCGTTCAAGGTACACAAGGTTTTGCTGGTAGTAGTGGTGAAACAGGCTCACGCGGTACACAAGGCATACAAGGTATAAGCGGTGCATTTGTTGCACAGGGCATTCAAGGTAGTCAAGGTGTACAAGGACCTCCAGGTGCTGGTACACAAGGTATTGCTGGTGAATATGCTGCACAGGGAGTACAAGGTACACAAGGTGTACAAGGTCCACCAGGACAAGGTGCTCAAGGTGCTAGTGGTGCTGCTGTATTTCAAGGCACTCAAGGTGCTCAAGGTGTACAAGGTAGTCAAGGTACTGTTGGTAAAGGCTTAATTTGGACCGGTACTTATAATAGTAATAGGATTTATACAACCGGTGATTCAGTATATTATAATGGCAGTAGCTATGTAGCAGTATTTGGCTTAGAGTTTCAAAATGAATCTCCACAGTTTGCTAATGGTGCTACAAATACACTATACTGGGAACTAATCGTACAAGCTACACAAGGTGTACAAGGTACTCAAGGTCGTCAAGGATTACAAGGGTTAAATGGATTATATGCTGCTCAGGGTACACAAGGTTTACAAGGCTTACAAGGTCCTACAGCTGCACAAGGTGCCCAAGGTTTAACGGGTGCATTTGCTGGACAAGGTATACAAGGTATACAGGGTCAAGCAATACAGGGTACAGCTGGTACTAATGGTTCACAGGGTACGCAGGGCCGAAGTGGTAGTCAGGGTATGCCCGGTGTAGACCTAAGCAGTGTAGCACAAAGTATTATTCCTAGTGCTAATGAAACATTTAATCTTGGCAGCCCAACACGTCGTTGGAAAGATTTATATCTAAGTGGCACTACAATTGATCTAGGCGGTGCTACAATTAGTAATGATCCTGATACAGGATTAGCACTACCTAGTAATACTAAAATTGGTGGTATTAATCCAGGTACTCTAACTATTAAAGGTAGTAAAGACACACCAGCTCAGCTGCCCACTGTTAATGTACAACCTGGTGATTCTTGGATAGTGCAAGGATACTTATGGGTATGGTCAAGTACTAACTGGGTAAACGTAGGCAAAATTGAAGGCCCACAAGGTATTCGTGGACTGCAAGGTATACAAGGTGTTAGTGGTGTACCTGGTGGTCTTGGTATACAAGGTGCTATAGGTGCACAAGGTATTAGTGGCGAGTATGCTGCTCAAGGTGTACAAGGTCAACAAGGTGTTCAAGGTAACCTAGGTATTCAAGGTACTCAAGGTTTACGTGGTGAATTTGCCGCACAGGGTATTCAAGGTACACAAGGTATTCCTGGTCAAGGTATACAGGGTACTCAAGGCACACAAGGTTTAGATGGTCTTTATGCTGCACAGGGTATACAAGGTCAACAGGGCGTACAAGGTATTCCAGGTACTGGTTTACAGGGCACACAAGGTAGTACTGGCAGCTCAGGTGGAATAGGTATACAAGGATTTAGTGGCCCACCAGGACCAATAGGTTTAACTGGCAGTCAAGGTGCTCAAGGTACACAAGGTATTCCAGGTACTGGTACACAAGGTACACAAGGTACACAAGGTCTAGACGGTGCTTATGCTGCACAGGGTATACAAGGTCAGCAGGGTGTTCAAGGTAACTTTGGACCACAAGGTTTGCAAGGTTTACATGGTGAGTATGCTGCACAAGGTATTCAAGGTGTACAGGGTGACTTAGGTATTCAAGGCACTCAAGGTATGCAAGGCTTACATGGTCAGTTTGCTGGCCAAGGCGTACAAGGTATACAAGGTGACTTTGGTATTCAAGGCGTACAAGGTCTACAAGGACCGCGCGGCGATCAAGGCATACAAGGCAGAAGCGGTGTACAAGGTATCTTAGGCGATATAGGGCCACAAGGTAATCAAGGTATTCAAGGCGTACAAGGTACACAAGGACCACAAGGTACTCAAGGTGTACAAGGTTTACTAGGATTACAAGGTACTCAAGGTACTCAAGGACCACAAGGTATTCAGGGTATACAAGGTGATTTAGGTATACAAGGTACTCAAGGTCTGCAAGGTCTGCAAGGTCTGCAAGGTCTACAAGGTGTTCAAGGTCTGCAAGGTAATACTGGCATACAAGGTACACAGGGTATGCAAGGCCCACAGGGTACTCAGGGAGCACAAGGTTTATTAGGTACTCAAGGTTTTGATGGTACACAAGGTGTTCAGGGTACGCAAGGTGTTCAGGGTACGCAAGGTGTTCAGGGTACGCAAGGTGTTCAAGGTACAACTGGTATACAAGGTAATACGGGAGCACAAGGTACACAGGGTACGCAAGGTACAACTGGTATACAAGGCTTAAAAGGTGATACTGGATTAGCATTTACTGTAGCTAAGATTTATACAAGTATTGCTCAATTAACAGCTGATACTGCACCAAGTAATATTCTAGCAGGACAATTTGCACTAATTGATACTGGCAACGTTGCTGATCCAGATAATAGTAAATTATATTTATGGAATGGTACTAGTTATCAGTTCGTCAATGACTTAAGTGGTAGTGCTGGTATACAAGGTATTACTGGTACTCAGGGTGTAAGTGGTTATGTAGGCAGTGATGGTATACAAGGTATACAAGGTACTAGTGGTTATATAGGTGTTGATGGTGCACAAGGTGGTCAAGGCGTTCAAGGTGTTCAAGGTGTTCAAGGTGTTCAAGGTGTTCAAGGTGTACAAGGTGTTCAAGGTGGACAAGGTGTACAAGGTGTACAAGGTGTTCAAGGTGTTCAAGGTGTTCAAGGTGTACAGGGCATACAAGGTGGTCAAGGCGTACAAGGTGTTCAAGGCGTACAAGGTGTACAGGGTGTACAGGGTATTCAAGGTGGTCAAGGCGTCCAAGGTGTTCAAGGTGTACAGGGCGTTCAAGGTAGTCAAGGTTTAACTGGTACTGGTATACAAGGTGCAACTGGAATTGGCTTACAAGGTATACAAGGACCAGCTGGAGGTGGCGGCGAAGGTGGTGGATCTCAAGGCTTACAGGGTTTACAAGGTCCAGCAGGTAGCGGCAGTGGTGGCAGTGGTGCTCAAGGTGCAACTGGTATACAAGGTATACAAGGTACTACAGGTGGTACTGCAATTATTGGTGCCAATTACGTTACTTATACCTATACTGCTAATGGTACTCAGACTAGTTTTGCAACTACCAGCGGAATTACAGTAAACAATATATTAGTATTTGAAAATGGAGTAGCCCAAACACCTACTAGTGATTATACTATAAGTTCTAATAATGTAGTATTTACTACAGCTCCACAAAATGGTGTACTAGTACAAATCAGAGTACTAGGTGCTATTGGATTACAAGGTTTGCAAGGTACTACAGGTAGTCAAGGTACTGGCGTAGGATTGGCAGTAACTGAATATACAACATTTAGTTATACTGCTGATGGCACACAAAATACTTATGCGGCTGCAAGTGGTATCACAGTACATACTGTAATAGTAACCTTTAATGGTGTTACACAAACCCCAACTACAAACTATACTGTAAGCGGCAGCAATGTAATATTCCCAGCTGCTCCACCTAGTGGCACTAAGATACAAATTAGAGTACTTGGTGGTTTAGTAGGTATACAGGGTACGCAAGGTACTAGCGGTTATATAGGTAGCGATGGTATACAAGGTTCACAAGGTACGCAAGGTATTACAGGTAGTACTGGACTAGCATTTACTATAGCTAAAACTTATAGTAGTATAGCCCAACTAACAGCCGATACAACTCCTAGTAATATTGTAGCCGGACAGTTTGCTATTATAGACACTGGTAGTGCTGGTGATCAGGACAACAGCAAACTGTATTTGTGGAATGGTACTAGTTATCAGTTTGTTAATGACCTAAGTGGCAGTGCTGGTATACAGGGTACTCAAGGTACACAGGGTCTACAAGGTACTCAGGGTACGCAAGGCGTACAAGGTACACAAGGTATACAGGGTCTAGGTGTTGGACTACCGTTTACACAGTATCAAACATTTACTTATACTGCAAATGGTACACAAACTACTTTTGCTGTTATAAGCGGAGTATCAGTAGATAACTTATTAGTTACATTTAACGGTGTAACACAAACTCCTGGTACTGATTATGCTGTAAGTGGTAGCAATGTAGTAATTAATCCAGCTCCAGCTAATAATACTAAAGTGCAGATTAGAGTACTTGGTGGTTTTGCAGGCTTGCAAGGCACGCAGGGTATTCAAGGTCCATCAGCACAAGGTATTCAAGGATTAACTGGTAGCACTGGATTAGCATTTACTATAGCCAAAACTTATAGTAGTGTAACCCAACTAACAGCTGATACAGCTCCTAGCGGTATCGTAAGCGGTCAGTTTGCTATAATTAACACTACTGATACTAATAATGCAGATAATAGTAAACTATACTTGTGGAATGGTACTAGTTATCAATTTGTCAATGATCTAAGTGGTAGTGCAGGTATACAAGGTATACAAGGTACTAGTGGTTATATAGGTGTTGACGGTGCACAAGGTACTCAAGGCTTACAAGGTCCTGGTGGTATTGGTATACAAGGCCCATTAGGTACTCAAGGTATACAAGGTATACAAGGTATACAGGGTGCAGGAGCCGGACTAGCAGTTAGCGAGTATACAACTTATACTTACACAGCAAATGGTACCACAGCAAGCTACTTAGCAGTTAATGGTGTAACAGTACACAATGTGTTGGTAACCTTAAACGGCGTAACACAAACACCTACTACAAATTATGTAATTAGCGGTAATAACGTAGTGTTTACCGAACCGCCTGAAGCCGATACACTAATACAAATTAGAGTATTAGGTGGCTTAATAGGTCCGCAAGGCGTACAAGGTATACAAGGTCCCGCAGCACAAGGCATACAAGGCCCTGCTGGTAGTGGTAGTACAGTATCTTATAATAAAGTATTAGCAATGATACTTACATTTGGTTAGGAGTTTTTATGAGTGCACCTAATTTAGTTAATTTAACTAGTATAGTGCCACATACGGTTAGTATCACACCTAGTGATACTAACCGTACCAGTTTAGTAGGGGCACCAACCACAAATAGTGCCCATAAAATAGATCAAATATTAATAACAAATATTGATGGTACTTTAGCAGTTGCCGCTACAGTAGAGTTAAGATTAGCAGATGGTACAACACATCGTAATCTTTGTTATCAACTACCAGTACCAGCAGGTGCTACTGTAGAATTATTAACTCGTGGTACTACATTATATTTACTAGATACAACAGTTAGTGGCGAAGCTAGCACACTATATGCAACAAGTGCTACAGCCAGTAAATTAACCTTTACTTGTTCTTATAGTACAATTTCTTAAGGATTAATTATGCCACGAGGTAATGGTGGGGTTATAGGCCCAGCAAATATACCAGCAGCAGGATCAGCTAAAGGTATATGGTCTCTATTAGAGCAATTTGTTGCTAAGCAACAAGGTACTTGGCCATTTATTGGTACTGTAGTAGTTCAAACCTTTACGGCTACCTCAACGTGGACCTGCCCTACTGGGGTCTCAGAGGTTGAGTACCTAGTAGTAGCTGGTGGTGGTGGTGGTGGTGGAAGTTATTACCATCCCGGCGGTGGCGGGGCTGGAGGGTTTAGCATAGGGACAACTACGGTTTCTGCTAACACTGATTACACAATTACTGTGGGTGGTGGTGGCAATGGCGGGGCGGTGGCAAACACATATGGGTTTGCGACACAAGGTCAATCTTCATCTATTGTTGGTGGTTCAAGCCCTAGTGCTTTTGCATCCCCGGGTGTTTCAACTTATGGTGGAGGCGCAGGTAAAAATGACAATGGCACTGGCCCTGTTGCCCCCGGTAATGGTGGAAGCGGAGGGGGTGGTAGCGGTTACGCTTCGGCTTCCACGACAGGTGGTTATGGTGTTTATCTCGGGTCTCCATTTGTTAGTGCAACTAGACAAGGGTATAACGGCGGGAATGGTATTGTGGGGACAGGTAACGCTGGGGCTGGCGGCGGTGGTGGAGGAGCTGCTGGCAGCAATCAAGGTAGCGCAACCGTTGCAGGCAACGGAGGGATTGGATTTCAATCGGCTATTAGCGGAATTACACCTTCGCCCTATTACGCTGGAGGTGGAGGCGGTGGGGTTGTATCTGGCACACGAGGTACCGGTGGATTAGGCGGTGGTGGAAATGGCGGCAGTCCGGGAAATACTAGAACAGCCGGAGACACAAATACTGGCGGTGGTGGTGGCGGTGCTGAATCTCATTCAACTTCATCCCCTGCTGGCACAGGCGGAGCAGGCGGCTCCGGTATCGTCATACTAAAATACGTCGTACCTAGCCAAACCGTCTTTGTGTTTAAAGGTACTACTCAGTGGAAAGTACCTACAGGTGTTACATCAATAGATTATCTAATTGTTGCAGGTGGTGGCGGTGGCAGTGGTGGTGCTAATGGTGGAGTTGGTGGCAGTGCTGGTGGAGCAGGTGGTTATAGAATAGGAACATCTCAAACTGTTACAGCACAATCAACACTTACTGTAACAGTTGGGGCTGGAGGCAATGGTGGTATAGCAGCAGCAGCAGCTGATACAGGTATGGGAACAAAAGGTGGAGATTCGTCAATTGTAGGCGGTACTTCTCCTTCAATTTTTGCATCTCCTGGTATAGTGTCTACTGGTGGTGGATACGGCGGTAATTATTTTGTACAAGGTGGTTCAGGTGGTTCAGGTGGAGGAGGCGGTAATGAAAATGGTTCACGTCCTAATCCTGGATATGGCTTAGGTAATACACCAAGCACATCACCCAGTCAAGGTAATAATGGTGGCATAGGATCAGTAAATCCTTCACCATATAAAGGTGGTGGCGGAGGTGGTGCTGGTGGTGGCGGACAAAATGGTGGCACAGGAACAGGTAATGGAGGATTAGCGTCAGTAAACTCTATTTCAGGATCTTCTACCTATTATGCTGGTGGCGGAGGTGGCGGAGGCTACGGAACTCCTGGTGGACTAGGTGGAGGAACTGCTACAGCGTCTCAAAAAGGTGGCGGTGGTGACGGTGGTAGTGGAAATAATGCTGGTACTGCTGGTAGTACAAATACTGGTGGCGGTGGTGGCGGTGGTGGGTGGGGCTCACCAAATGTTTATAGTGCATCTATTGGTGGTAGTGGCGGATCAGGTATCGTAATCATCAAAATCAATCAATAACATGACTACAAAAGTTTATAAGTTCCTAGTCATAGACACAGCAATGCACCTGTTTCGTCTAGGTGCGAAGTGGGAAATCCTTAATAACAACCAATTTATACGTAGTAAGTAACATGACAACAAAAGTTTATAGATTAATGGGTATTGACACAGCAATGCACTTGCTTAGACCAGGTGCTAGTTGGGAAATTAGT